>Ga0100393_10006542_pt1 | contig 10352 bp, 5 predicted proteins | sample CryGeymeta201517_FD_81546 | JGI IMG/M metagenome (GOLD analysis project Ga0100393, IMG submission 81546) | Groundwater microbial communities from Crystal Geyser aquifers in Utah, USA - Crystal Geyser metaG 2015-17 | ecosystem: Environmental > Aquatic > Deep subsurface > Groundwater | place: USA... | reverse complement strand
CAACCTTTGAAGTTGACCGGGTTTATTAACGATCCGCTATCAACATTGAGAGGGCCTGCACTTGCTAATCCAACTCCTTTGAAATGTCGTCCATTACACTCTTTTGGGAATCTTCTCTTAATATCAACAGTGATGTCTGTCATTAAAGAGATAAGTCTTTTTTGTGAAGACTTAGGACTTTTGTCCTGATTCATGTCGGTAGGTATTTTTACATACTCGATAATTTCACCATCGGCATTGACAAGACCTGCCGCAAGTTTTGTACCACCAAGGTCGATCCCTATTGAAAATGATTTCTTTGTATTACTCATTATTCTATTCTCTCTAAGATAATTGCACTTTTTTCTTTTATTGTGATGTTTATAAAATTCTTACTATCGACAAGGTATTTGCTTTTACATTGAGAATCTATAATGTTGCAGTATTCTCCGGCCGGCAATGCTGTCTTTAATTTCTTGTTGAATACATTCGTTGAATTATTAATCAGTACAAAGCCTTTTGATCCACGGCCAAAGGCCAAGATATCTTTCCCATTAGACCACCAATTAGAAGTGTAGAACTTATCACTTGTTCTATTTCTAAAGTTGACAAGAGCGTTTATGTAGCTTCGCTTGTGTTCACAGAGAAATGGGAGCTCACATTTTAGATCATCGTTAAAGACTGTGCGTGTATTCTTGTTAACGTCTAGTGGAGGCCCATCATCAAAGAGTTTAAATTTGTAACCAGAGTAAAGTTTCGGGTAACCATAAGGGTAGGTCAGCATGAAAATTTGAGCAAGATCAAACTCAATTCCATCATAGTTTGCACTTAGTAACTCAGTTCGTTGCTGATGTCTTTGTAGGTCGTGGTTATCAACCATTGCCACAGCATCAATGGACGGCGGAAGAGAAGAAATTTTCTCTTGAAGTAAGCTGAAGTTTGAATTTTTAAAAGCATTTCCAACAATATAAGGATATGAGTATGCAAGGACATCACCATTTTTTAAATAGTCTTGCATTGAAAAAGGATCATTACCAGTGTTGACGACTTCTTGGTAGATATAAACTTTCTTTTTTAGCTTCTTTATTATTTGTCCAATTTCTTCTGCCTTAATATGTTTTGCCGCATCGATTCTAAAACCTTTAACTCCAAGTGCTACTAACTTGTTGAGGTAACCTGCTAGCCTGGTTTGAACTGTGTTCGAACTTGTATCAAGGTCTGCAAGGTTTAAAAGCTCACAGTTTTGCAGTTCATAAAGGTCATTATAGTTTACGATGTCATCACTCCCATTTCTCTTACAATGATGAAAATCTTTATAAGTGTAGAGACCGTCATATTCATAATGATTGAAAGATGTTGAATTGAACCCTGTTCCTGAATTCATTCCTGTCATGTGATTTAGGATAACATCAGCATAGATATCCACACCATATTCTTGGCAGGTTTTTACCATTGCTGCAAATTCACTTTGTGTACCTGATCTCGAAACAAGATCATAACTTACAACTTGGTAGCGTTCCCACCATGGATTATTTGGCCAGTTGAGGTGTTCATGGGGAGGGGAAATTTGAACTGCTGAAAAGCCATTTGGTCCTAGGTTCTCACGACACTCGGTTTCAATATCAGTCCACTTCCATTCAAAGAGCTGTACCATGACAGTTCGAGAAATATTTGGTGTCGCTAGTATATTGAGTGATAGTAATAGAAGTAGAAATGATTTACGCATTGACGATTCTCTCTCCAGATTGATCAAAGTATATAATATTATCAAAGTTGAGACTGAAGTTGATTTTACTTCCTATCTTGTACTCAGCTGTCCCTGTAATTATCCTTAGTTGTACATCATGATAATCAACATAGAGTAGAAGAGTAGATCCTAGGTTTTCGATGAAACGTATTGTCGCCTGTTCTCCTGAATCCGATATCTTGATGTCTTCTGGTCTTATCCCTAGAGTTGAAATTTTCTCGCTGTACTTCATTTCTGGGAATGTGAACTTTGTACCCTTTGTTGAAAAAATAGAATCTTTGAACTTTCCTTCAATGAGATTGATTTCTGGACTTCCAATAAATCTTGCAACGAATTCATTTCGAGGATTCTTATAGATCTCACTTGGAGTATCTACTTGGATGATATTGCCCTTGTTCAAAATGGCAATTCGATCTCCCATCGTCATGGCCTCTGTTTGATCATGAGTTACGTAAACAATCGTACTCTTATATATTTCATGAATTTTTTTAATTTCAATTCTCATCTGTTGTCTAAGGTGAGCATCAAGATTTGATAATGGCTCATCAAAGAGAATGATCGGTGAGCGTTTTGCTAATGCTCGACCAAGTGAGACTCTTTGTCGTTGACCACCCGATAGTTCTTTAGGCTTTCGGTGTAGTAGCTCATTTATTTGTAATAGGCTTGCAATCTCTTTTATTCTTTCTTCAATTTCTGCTTTTGGTCTTGATTTAATTTTTAATGAGAATGCCATATTGTCATAGACAGTCATGTGCGGATATAGCGCGTAGTTTTGAAAAACCATCGCGATTTCTCTTTGTGCAATTGGAGCTTTTGTCACATCCCTGTCATCAATGATAATACTTCCTGATGTTGGTAAGTCGAGTCCCGCGATTGATCTTAGTAGCGTCGATTTTCCACATCCTGATGGACCAACTAAAACGAGAAATTCACCACTGTTGATGCTGATTGAAATGTCATTTAAAACATTATTCTTGCCATATGATTTTACGATATTTTTTAGTTCTAAATTTTTCATTGATTAACCTTTTACGCTTCCGACAGTTAGTCCGGATACTAAGAATTTTGATATGATTATAAACAACACAACTACTGGTATACTTACGATTAAGGCACCTGCAGCGTATAGTCCCCATTGTGTGGATAGGGATGATTGAAATGACTTGAGTCCAAGAGGAAGAGTGTATAAAGCTGGATCTTGTAGTGTGATCGCAGCAACGAGATATTCGCTCCAACTACTCATGAAGCTAAAAAGGCCTGTGATAACGAGTGCTGGAAGAGACATCGGAAGAATGATTTTATAAAAAGTCTGAAAGTTTGTACAGCCATCGACCTTCGCTGCTTCTTCTAATTCCTTTGGGATAGTGTCGAAGTAGCCTTTCATTTGCCAAATACAAAATGGAAGTGCCGTTGATGAGTAGATAATAATCAATCCTAGAAAGTTATTAATAAGATGAAGCTTTGAGAGAATGATGAAAAAAGGTAGCATGAGCATTGTCGCAGGAAACATCTGTGTTGTTAAAATAGAGAATAAAAGGAACTGCTTACCTTTAAATTTATGTCTTGAAAGTGAGTACCCTGAAGTCGCTGCAAGCGTGACGCCTAAAAGGGTTACAACAAAACTGACTAGTAGAGAGTTGTAAAGCCACGTTAGAAATGAAGTTTCAGTGAAGAGCTTCACGTAATTATCAAAGTTCGATGTTGATGTGACGATTTTTAGAGTCTTCGCTCCAAACGCGTTATCTCCTCTAAGAGAAACAGATAATACGTATAAGACTGGTACAATCGAAAATAGGCACGCCAAAAGTATTACAATAGATGATGTTATCTTTTTGATCATTAGAATTCTGCCTTTGTAGACTTCTTGTTAATATAATTCGCACCTAAACTCGCAAAAACGAGAATGACGAATATGACGACCGATAATGCTGCGGAATAACCATAGCGGTAGAGGTTAAAGGCCGCTTTGTAGACATAACTCACAAGAATATGAGTTTGATCTGCAGGTTCTCCTGAGTTACTGACGAGCCAGATAACATTTAAAGTATTAAAGGTCCAAATACAGCCAAGTAGAGCGGCCGGCTTGATCACTGGTGTGAGCATCGGCCATGTGATGTGAAAGAACTTCTGTAGAGGATTAGCTCCATCAAGTTCTGCTGATTCATAGACACTCTTTGGTATTGATTGTAATCCACCAAGGGCAACGATCATCATAAATGGGAAACCTAACCAGACATTTGTTAACAAACAAGCAGCAAATGTTGTAAGAGGTTGTGACAACCATTGGATAGGCGAGAGCTTTAGGTAATCATGCAAGAAGATATTGATTGGTCCATACTCTTGGTTGAACATTCCTCTCCATGTTAGTGCAGTGATATATTGTGGAATCGCCCATGGAATAATTAGAATCGTTCTCCAGATATTTTTCTTAGGCATTACCTGTTCAATGATTACAGCAAGAATAACACCTATTGAAACGTGGAAGAAGACGTTAGTTAATGTCCAGATAATGGTCTTAACCAGAATTTCATAAAATTTGGGATCTGTTAAAACCTCAATATAGTGATGAATTCCAATTAAGTTCCAGTTCTCAAATGTGTGGAGGCTGAAATTCGAAAAGGAAAGTAGGATATTATAAACAAATGGAAATAGAACAACGGATAATATTCCTAAGTAAGCAGGAAGAATCATAAAGTATGGGAAGTGATTTCTCTCCATAATGTCAGAAACGATTTTCCTCAAACTCTTAGTGAAGTAAAATAGGCCAATAGCGATAGCTATTGCAAATACAATATAGATTATAGTTAAAGAGGCGTCAGGCTTTAATACCTCGTTCATTTGAAGAATTTGTTTTTCGGCCTTTTCTTGGGCCTCGGAAGCAGCTTTTTCTGGCGTCATCGTCCCGGCCAAAACTGATTGATATAATCCTCTTAAAGAATCCCAAATTGCTCTTACTTCTGGAACAACTGGCATTGGTCGGCCAGTTTCCATAATTTTTGATGCTTCGTTGAGTATGGGATTTGAGGTAACAAGAGCGGTCTCTCTTATTTTAAGCCTTGAAGGAAAAGTCGATATTTCTTTTGTAAATCTCGTTTGTATCTTTTCACTTGTTAGGTAGCGAAGTAGTTTTAAAGATGCTTCTTTCTTTGCTGGACTCGATATATTCTTATTTAATGAATATCCTGTTGTTCCAACTAGTGGAGCAGGGTATTTTCCTGACTTCTCAATGAGTGGAAAACGTGCAATTCCAAAATTAACATTTGCGGCTCGATAGTCTCCCCATGACCAGTCTCCGTTGATGATCATTGCAGCTCTTCCTTCTTTGAAAAGAGCATTTGCAGCTTCATAGTCACATTCGAGCGGTACAATTTTATACTTTTCTTTAAAGTCATGCATTAAAGAAAAAGCATCGGCCATTGATGTTGTTGCAAGATTAGGAATATTATCATTCTTGATGAAGTGTTCCCCAAATCCTGTCACCCAAGGAACAAAGAAGAACGGCTCGGTATAGTTAAATGCTAGACCATATCGTTGATTTCCAGAGCCATTTTCATTGATAATCGTATTTTCTTGTGCAACCCTGATAAACTCTTCTAATGTTTTTGGAGGAGTTTGAATATAGTCTTTGTTATAAATAAGCATGAGGAAGTTTCCAACCGAATTTCCAAGCATGTATAACTGATCATGATACTTTACGCGGGAAAGAGGATCAAAAGCTTCTAACTCTTCTTGCGTATAGACTTCATCGAGATTTTGTAAAAGTCCCATTGTTACAAAAGGACCAATTTGATCACTTGGACCAAAAATGAGCTCAGGCCCACTTCCTCCCATTGCTGCAGACTGAAATGCTGAGCGTAGCTCTTCTGTTTCTCGATATATTGAAACAACTTCAACATCTGGGTTATCTTGTTCAAAGTCTTTTACAACATTTGCTAAAACTGATCGATGAGAATAGATCATCTGATGCCAAAGCTGTATTTGTACCTTGTCAGCACAATGGGCACTTATCGAAAGAATAAGTGCAAGTAATGTGATTATATATTTTTTAGTTTGCAAACGGACTATCCTTTCTTACTAGGACAACAATTGAGCGTGGAGGAATGGTCGCACTCCCGTCTTCAATTGAAGTATTTATCAATACTTCATCCACTCCTGGAGTTAAGTACTTGTGTAGGGTCCATTGATTATTGAGTAGACCATTATGTATTGTTGAATTTGAACTTGAAGCATTAAAAAGGACAACCATCTCTTCTTTTTTATTGTGTAAGTGAAGAGCGATGAAACCGGGGATTTCACCATCTTTATTACTTAAGAATGTAACCTCATCTTGAGCTTTTTTAAGATCTTTAATATCAAATAATGAAGAGCTTTTTCTAATCTTTAAAAATGCTTTAACCATTTTTAGATTATCTTCAATATTTTCTTTCACAACATATGTTGCAGGATCATTAAGTCTTGGAAGCCAGAAGCTCCAATCATCATAGTTTTTAAAGCTTGGAGGTAGCCCTTTTGCCCAGTTATTCCATTCTAGTGACCAATCAATAACATTAAACCAATCTCCTGAATCATAACTATCAGCATCTCCTGATTTTGAGCGAAGTAGTTCACTACCGCCTTCGATAAATGGTACTCCCTGTGAAAAGATGACGAGACCTAAGCTTAGTGCGGAAATTCTCTGCTTTGTTTGTGCTGTTGTGACCCCTGGATTTCTATTTGGTGTATGAAATGGGACTTTTGCATTGATCGCATCAAATAGTGAATAACCATCATGTGCTGAAACATAGTTTACAGTTTCAATGGTCGTTTCAGAATAAGCAGTTGGTGTTCCTCTAAAGTGAAGATCTTTTGCTTTCATTATATAACCATTGTGATCTTTTATTCTGTAGTCTCTAAGATTTCCAGCAAGTGCGATCTTGATAACATCTCCAAGATGGAGAAGTTTTCCTCTTTGTTGATTGAGATCAGGAGAAGTATTCCTGTTGGCTATTTCGCTATTAAAGTCGTAGAAAAGTCCAGTTGCAAAACCTTGATCTGATTTCTCTGTTGGACTCGTTGTTCCTCCACGGATAGCATCGCGGATTCTGTCGTTGAATTGACCGATACCCGCTCCATAAGAATTTAATTGCACAAATGATTTTGAATAATTTGTTGAAACAAGTGAGCCATAAGTCCATCCTTCACCATAGAGATAGATATTCTCTCCGTTCACTCCATCATTTAGATCTGAAAGTTTTGTGATTTCTGTTTTGATTTTTTCCATATTCTCACGAGTATGAAAAGACATGAGATCAAACCTTAATCCATCCACCTTGTAATTCTTAATCCAGTAAATTGAAGTGTCGATCATCAATTTTTCCATCATCTTGTTTTCGCTAGCTGTATCTGAACAACAAGAAGAGTTATAGATGTAGCCGTACTCGTTTAGTCTGTAGAAGTAGTTTGGAACAACTTTATTAAGAACTGAGAAGCGATCATTCCCGCCAGAGAATGTATGATTAAATACCACATCAATAATGACCTTTAGGCCAATTTCTTGAAGCGAGAGAACCATTTCTCTAAGTTCAAGAATACGTGATGTACCTGTAGGTTTAGTCGCATAACTTCCCTCTGGTACGAGGTAGTGAAATGGATCATATCCCCAGTTGTAACTATCATTGAATCGTGTTTCATTGATTTTTTCTTGAGGAGTTTTTGATGCGCCAACAATCTCATCAGTCGCATCAAGATTTTCTACTTTTGACCTGTCTTCTTCGACGCTTGCAAAATCATTTAATGGCAGGAAGTGAATATGAGTAATACCACTTTTTGCCAATTCTTTTAGGTGTTTTCTTGCGTGGGAACTCTCAAGTGTTAAGGCCTTAAATGTACCTCTGAGTTCTTTTGGAACACCTTGATCGTTCGCCGTAAGGTCTCTTATGTGAGTTTCATAGATTACAATGTCCTTGCTTGGACTTTGCTTTTTCTTATCCCAATTAATTGGCATCGTCGATGCACTTTTAACGTTAATAAATTGCGACATCTCTGAGTTTGTTGTTAAGTTTGCACTGTAGGGATCGGTCACAATATTTTTTACGATACTACTTTGTGCCGGATCAAAGACTGTAACTTCATAGAGGTAAAATAACCCATCATTGCTCTTGTCGACTGATGCCTGCCAAACACCACTCTTATCTTCTTTTAATTCAATTGTTTTGATGAGGGATTTTTTATCATTTGGTTTGGAATATATTTGGGCCTTGATTGAGATCGCAGTAGGGGACCAGATTTTAAGTGAAATTTTGTCTTGAAGATAAGTTAGACCTAAATCATTTCCTGGGTAGTAGAAAAATCGATCGAGAAGTTTTGCCATCTGAATCGAAGTGATGTCTACCTGTTGATGTGCAAAGTTTTCAAGTTGAATTCTTACTGGTCCTTTGATGAGTTCATGGGCCTGTTCTTGTGTTAGCAGTGGGAGATTGAAGCTTATCTTATTATTAAATGAGAGGTTCGTAGTGACTGGATAACTTATTTTCTTAAAAGAATTGATGATCTTTGCACCCGATATTTCATGGATACTCGTTCCTTGCTCAAGAGTTACAGAGATGGTGCTTTCTTGCCAAACAGCTCGAGAAGTTTCAATCAAGCTTGATTTTCCAAACGTCGAAAATGAAAGTAAGAATAAGATGAAAAATAATTTGCTGTTTGTCATTTGTATTCCTATTTAGCTGCGCCTCTTGCGTCGTTTAAAATTGTAAATGTATCTTTAACTGCTCTTGAATCTTGAATCTCTTTAAGTGTTAATGAGAACTTTCTTCTCCAGTTTGGATATTCCTTCCATGTTCCTGGTATATTTTGTGGTTCTCTCTCTCCCCAAATATTTTCAAGGTTCACGACCATTTGCTCAGCGTCTGTATGCGCAAGCTTCTTTGTCAGTTGCTCCTGGAATTTTTCGCTTTCAAATTTCCAGTTTTTTAAGCTTGTAAGTCTTTCTTGCTTAATATTTTGAGCGTTTGATTCAGATAAAATTCCTAGTGAGGAAACAAGAGAGAGATCCGATCCATCAAGGTAGCTTTCAAGCATTGGCATATCGTGTGTATCAAGACATAGAAGTTGATTTTTTTTAACTGATTGTAAGGCCTGTTCAGGTTGTTGATGAGCTTCAAATTGCCAAACCCACATTCCCTTTACATTTCTTTCCTTCATTAATTTATCAACTTGCTTTGGTACCGTCCCTAAGTTCTCTCCGATGAGACTTACTCCCATTCGAGAGGATTCAAGGACTGTTATTGCCATGAGTTCATCTTTTGGAAATTTGAGGTAGACACCTTCTTTACCTGTGAAACCTTTTGGAACACAGTAGATTCGATAAAGGCCCATGATATGATCAAGTCTTAAAATATTTGAATAACGGAGATGACTCTGTAGTGATTTTTTAAAGTATGTGTAATTGTCTTCTCTAATTCCAAAAGGATGAAATGAAGGAAATCCCCAGTCCTGTCCTAGAGAGAAAATTGGTTCTGGAGGTGCGCCAACTGAGACGGCCTTAAAGAATACTTCTCCATTATTTTGAAAATCAAAACCTGAATCATTTACACCCACAGGATAGTCCATATAAAGACCTAGACCAGTTTCTTCTTTAAACTCTTCTAGTTCTATACACATCTCATACTGACAGAAGCGATGAAAGTTTTGTTGTGTTAGGTCTGCACTTCTAAATTGTGCGTATTGATCAATCTTTGGATTTTGAATTTTAAATTGTATGTATTTTGCTGAATTTTCAAGTTTCTTATCAAAGAATTCCTTACTAAGGATGAGTAAAACTTCTTTCTTTAATTGATAACACTCATAGTATTGCACAAATTTATTTGCTCTTAAGATATTCTTTTTTTCTTGAAATTCTTTTGAGTTAACTAGTTCACGAGCTTCGTTGTTGTCATACTTTGATATTAAGCGATCAAGATCAAGATAGAGCTCGTTCCAAAATAGTCTCGTCAATGATGAATAAGGACTTGGGTCACAATCTGGCGTATCAAAATTTGCAGCGAGTATAGGAAGTAGTGAAACCCATGATGCTCCATTTTCTTTAAGGAGGGGGGCAATGTCTCTTAGTTCCTTGAAGCTACCAATTCCAATGTCTGTATCAGACTTAAGCGCATAGATTGGAATAAATGGACCCCACTGCTTAGTATCTTTAATCTCGATATGTTTTGGAGCAAGAATGACATTAACGACTTGTTCGTGACCTTCAAGACTTAAATGTAGTTTGTGATATCCAATAGGGCCGATATTTTTGGGTATCGATAAAACGTTTTTAAATCCAAATTCTGTTTTATAGGAGTTGATCACATTCAATGTGAAGTCTTTCACTGTTAGATCTTCAAGCTCTAGTTTGGTATGAACAACACGAGGTAAATCACCATTTGTATAGACAAGAAGTTTAGAATCTTCATCTTCCCATAGCACAATATGACTATCGACTTTAGTTTGATATTTCTTTTTCTTAAGCTCAGTAAAAAGATTGATGAGATCTTGATCTTCGTTAATTTTTATTTCGCAAAGGTCTTCAATTAAGCGATGAAGCGATCTTTGTGATGCGCGAATATATGTTCCATTAACATCAATATATCCTGTTTGAATATTGAGAGCT
>Ga0100393_10006534_pt1 | contig 10359 bp, 12 predicted proteins | sample CryGeymeta201517_FD_81546 | JGI IMG/M metagenome (GOLD analysis project Ga0100393, IMG submission 81546) | Groundwater microbial communities from Crystal Geyser aquifers in Utah, USA - Crystal Geyser metaG 2015-17 | ecosystem: Environmental > Aquatic > Deep subsurface > Groundwater | place... | reverse complement strand
TGCGCGCTGTACTTTGAGGCCGTGTTCGTCGGTTCCCGTCAGAAAAAACACCTCGAATTTGCGGTGTCGATAATGACGAGCCATCGCATCCGCAACGATCGTTGTGTACGCGTGGCCAATATGTGGCTCGCCGTTAACATAGTAGATGGGCGTGGTGACGTAGAACGTAGACATGGAAACCTCGAGCAGCAAAGACGCGCGAATAGGTAACTGATGAGGCGTGGATTGACAATGGTGCGACCTGTGATGAGTGCGCCGGGCTCGAGCCGGCATCGCGACCACGCGGGCTTCAGGCGAAGAGGTCCGTGACCACTTTCATCGATAGAAAGAGCCGTGTTCGTAGAAGCCCTTTGCATCGTCGTTTATCGCGTCGACGATCACCGCGAACGAAGGCAGATGCGCGTTGATGCCCGCGCAGTGCTTCAACGCCTGAATCAGCGTGACTTTCCCCAAACCCCGCCCTTGTGCCAACTTATGCACTGCCAACTGAGCGAGTAGGAGCACCGGCACTGCTCCGCATGCTTCATTTTTCATCCTCGTCGCTGAGGTCGCAACCAGACGCGCCAGAATACGGGAACTCCTTCTGGCCTCCCCAGCATTGGCGGACCTCGTCATAGCGCTCGCCAATGACATCTGAAATACAACCGACGAGGACCATCCAAAAAACCTTCTTCGAATCCGAACTGAAACGTGACCATCTCAACGGATACAGTCGCGATCGTAGCGCGCAAGTACTGCATCTCCCTTATTCTATGCCCCCAGTCCACCAGCCCCCTGTACGGCACCACCAATCTTGGGCTATGCGGGTCGTGAATCCGACTGCACTTGCCGCTGGTCGGAAATTTAGAGGTTAGTTTTGGATCCCACATTTTTCATACGAGTACTGGGCGGACTCTTCGCCATCATGAACCCGTTCTTAGCATTGCCCATGTTCTTGTCTTTGACCGACGATTACGAACCCGCCTTGCAACGTCGGACGGCCGTCAAGGTCGCCATGTCGAGCGCTGCCCTATGCGGCGTTCTGGCGCTTGGAGGCACCTGGATCCTGCAAATGTTCGGAATCGGAATTGATGGATTTCGGATTGCCGGAGGAATCGTACTGATGACGATTGCGATGGGAATGCTCAACGGTACCGGCCACACCTCGCATCGAGGCACGCCCGCTGAGCGAGCCGAGAATAAAGAGCGCGATGATGTCTCGTTCTATCCATTGGCGTTTCCAATGGTTGTTGGGCCCGGAACGATCACGACCATTATCGTGTTCACCACTCAAGCGAATTCGGCCTACGAATACGGGTCAATCGCGGTCGCTCTCGTCATCGTTTTATCCATCCTGCTTGCGGTGCTCTGGCTTGGAGCCGATATCGGAAAACATATGTCGATGACCTTGCGCTTGGTGACCATTCGTCTGATGGGCATGATCGTAGCGGCCATCGCAGTGGAAATGGTTGTGAACGGACTCAAATCCACCCTGCCTGGACTCGCGGGTTAAGTCGCTAATTAATAGGTCGGATTCAGCGTAGACCGTACTGGCGCATCATCAAACGCGAAGCCCTCGCCGACCACATAAATAGTTCCGCCGGCGATCGTAATATCCCAAGTATTTTGCCGTTTAATATTTGCCGCCAACTCCGACAAAAAAGTCGGATCTAAAACCACAAATTCAACATTTTTTCCGGCAAATTGTTCGCTTAAGGCATCCACGGTTGTGGTGCCTCGATGGGCGTAAATAATCACGCGTTCGGAAATTCGTATCGACCGCTGAAGCCGTTCTGGCGTGGGCAAACCGATGTCGACCCAGAGCAAAGAACGGCCATCATCCGACATCAAAGTCACCGACGGTTCCTCGCCCAAAGACAGGCCCGGCCCCATCTTCAAATAAGGCTGATATTCGATCGAATAGGCCAACACACGGGCCAGCATGTATTCGTCGGTTTCGCTCTGGTGGCGGTCGACACGCAGCTCAAGGGTCTCGTAGACGCCCTTATCAGAGTCGGCCAGATTAATATTAAAACGAAAAAGCATATCAGGCTCCGGGCCAGGAATCGGGAACCACAAATCCGCGGCTCTGCTCGCGCCACTCTCCGTCGATTTGCACCATCGCTGCAAGGTGAAGCGGCCTAATCGACGCGGGTTGGTCCGGCTTCCACTCACGGCTGGCATCAAAGTGCTGAGCCGCAGACAACCAGAAGAGTCGAGGCAAAATCATCCAACGTGTCTGGGGTTCAAAACCTCGCAGCAGCTCGACTTCGTGTTGATGAACCCACCAGCCTCTAAGGCCCTCAGGATTGGCGTCAGGATGATGGGCCACGCGGAATTTGGGGTTCAGCGACTCATATAAAACACCACGAATCAGCGCGGCGGGGACGACCTCTTCGCTGATACCAAGTCTGGCGAGCACCTTTTTGCCCTCAGGCGTCGAGGCAAGCCGCATTTGCTTTTGCAGCATCTTGGCCCATTTCAAATCCAGACGGTCAACGGCATTTGGACCATACCAAAACGGCTCACCAGCCGGCCCAGGATGACCCAAGTAGAATTTCACGGCGAGTTCCCAATGATGAACCTGAGTGTCTCGACGAAAGACCAAGTCAAACTCGCCGACCGTCCCGCCCTGCCCGTGCACTTGCAGGTTTTTCGCAAGCACCGTGGCCGGTCCGACGGCAGAAATCCAGACTCCGACAAGTGTTTCGAAATAGTCGCCCAGGCGTTTCCCGACCTTCGCGACCCGTTTTTCGAGGTCTGAACCAGGACGACCAAGCCGAGCCAAAGTCCCAGGATATTGGTCTAAATCGTCAAGCCCCTGGCTTTGGTCGACGATCTGCGGATGTGACACCAAAGAAGGGCTCGAAAAAACCCATTCCAGATCTCGCATTGACTGAGGAAGGTCGGGCCTCAACGGCGACGACGTCGCAGGCCAAACAAGGCGAGTACGGCCAGCCACGAGGCGCCACCACCAACGGCGGAACAACCATCACCGGTCAGCGTATCACCGCTGTAGTCTTGGCCTTCCCATGGCACGTATGGAGCTGGAACGACTTCAACAAACTCGGTCTGGCCAGCATCTGTGATGGAGGTTCCCATGTCAGCTTCGCCCATGTCAGCTTCGCCCATGTCGGCTTCGCCCATGTCGGCTTCGCCCATGTCAGCTTCGCCCATGTCGCTTCCAGCATCAGAACCCGCATCGGCCATCTCTGCCGTGCAAGTCACTCCGTCGCCAGTAAAACCGGCGTCACATTCACAAGTGAAGAGGCCGACGTTATTGGTGCACGTCGCGTTGACGTCGCAATCGTCCGTGCCCGCTACACATTCGTTGATGTCGACACACCCCGTGCCAGCGGCCAAACCGTCGCCCTCGAAACCAGCAGGACAAGCGCATGTGAACGCACCGACCGTGTTGGCGCACGTCGCGTCGGCCACACAATCGTCCGTGCCCGTCGCGCACTCGTCGATGTCTTCGCAACCCGTGCCTGGAATCATTGCGTCGCCCTCGAATCCGGCAACACAAACACACGAAAAATCGTTGGGAGCGGGAGCTTCGACACACATCGAATCGGCCGAACAATTATCGGCGACTCCACAATCCGCAGGTACGCAGGTGTCATTGAAGGCCACGGTCCCAACGGGGCATGAACACGTGAAACCGGGGGCCATCCACGCTCCGATTGGGATTTCAGAACAGGTCCCAGCGCCGCATGGATTCACCGCGCACTCGTCGGTATCCGTACATCCCCACGCCCCGGTGCCGATCGTGGTTCCGATCGAACCCGGCGTGCACGAAAACAAGAAACTGTAATTTTTGGCGGGGACGGTGCCCAAGATCGCACCACAAATGACGTTATCATTACACGCGGCCGAAGCGTTGGTGGCACACGTCAGCATGTCGCAACCGGCGTCCTCGGCCGAGAGCGGAAACCCGGCTGACCCCGTGTTGTTCAGCTCAAACGCGTTCGTCAGGCCGTCACCATCTGCATCGAGCGCTCCCAGCGCAACACTCCAGCCGGTGGTGCGATACTGAATGCCGAACGGATTAAAACAAGGTGCCTGAGGGTCGGTATTTCCCGCGTTGCAGCCGCCTCCACCGGACGGATGCACATGACAGTCCGTGCATTCGAAAGTGGTGAACCCTGCCGGCAATTCGGGCAATCCGTATCGCTGGTTTACGTAGGGTGGATAAGCCCACGACACCGACGACACCGCACAAAGCGACAAAACGTTCAGGAACAAAAACGGCTTCATAGGGATACCTGCAAAAAACATTGAATTTCCTCCATCATCGGTTGCCTTTGGCTGCTGCTCAAGGAAACATTTCCGAAATCCAACGAATCAATTTCGCCAACTCAACGCTTGGACGCATCTTCTGCGCCCAAAACGAACACCGTCGCGGATGCGAGGGTGCGTGCGTGATGCCCTGGCTCGACGAGCCGCCCACGCGGGTGATCTGGCGCAATTATTGCTGTACAGTGCCATCATGAGTCGTGTCGCAATATTTAGCCTTTTCTTGCTCGCCGCGTGTTCCCCGGGTGCTTCCGACACGCCGGAGGCCGAGCTTTATCCGGACCGCTGTCACGCTCCAGATGGCGTAAGTGCGGCACCCAAAACCATTTTCGAAGCGCTGACCTTCATCGATTCGCTTCCGCGACCTGTGACGGTGCCTTGTGCTGTAGAAGCCTTAGAACGGCCGATGTCGATCATTGGGTCGACCAGCCCTTTCAGCGCACAGCCGGCCGCTGGCGACGAAGCTCCACGAATCTTTGCGATCTATGACACCTTGGTACTGAGTTTCGTCGCTGACGGTGATGGTTCGCACGTGCTGGAGTTCGCCGAAGAACGGCCAAACGCGCGCTCGGTCAAGGCGGAGCTGAAGATGCCGGTCACCGCTGAATTGGTGTTCACCGAGGCCTTTGAGCATCTGGAAATGGAAACCGGGAGCGTCTGCGGGTCCTGCCATAAAAATGAACAGCCGGCCTGGGATATCAAATACGCCAACGCCTTTGAATCTCAGGCATTGCGGCCCACGCCTAATGACGTAGTCGACCTCTACACGATCTTTGAACAGGCCGAGGCCTGCGATGAGGAAACCACACCAGATCGATGTGAAATCTACGACGCGCTCTTCTACCGCGGTGAAATCGAGGATGGTGATTTCCCCCGTCCCCTCCCGACGATTTTCGACTGATCTCGATCCGTTGTATGCCCGCTTAAAAATTACGGGCGCGGGACGTAGGCGGTTTTTGACCGTTGCCAAGCGATTGACACCCCAGACCTTGCCGACTAACCAATAGGCCAACTACATTTTAGAGGAGCCTATGAAACTCGCGACCCTTCGAGACCATACACGTGACGGAAAACTCGTCATCGTTCGACGCGACAACGCGGTTTACACTCACGCTTCCGACATCGCACCCACGCTGCAATTCGCGCTGGACCACTGGGACAACCTCGCAGACCGGCTGCAGCAGCGCGCCGCTGAACTAGAACGCGGCGTCGTTGAAGAACTCCCAGTCGAGCCCGACGAAATGGCTTCGCCACTTCCACGCGCATACGAGTGGATCGACGGGTCGGCCTACATCAATCATATCGTGCTTGTTCGAAAAGCCCGTGGAGCCGAGCCCCCTGCAACCTTAGCGACCGACCCACTGATTTATCAGGGTGGCTCGGGGATGCTGCTTTCGCCGACCGAAGATATCCCGCTTTACGATGAAGCGTGGGGACTCGACTTTGAGGCCGAAGTCGCGGTGATTCTGGGCGATACGCCCGTGGGCGTGTCCAAAGAAGAAGCGCTCGATTACGTAAAACTGATCGTGCTGGTCAACGACTGCACGCTTCGAAACCTGATTCCTGCAGAATTGGCAAAGAGCTTTGGGTTCTTTCAATCCAAACCTGCCTCAGCGTTTTCACCGTTCGCGGTGACCCCCGACGAACTGGGCGATGCGTGGAAAGACGGCCGCATCCACCTGCCTTTGAAATCCTATTATAACGACGGGCTTTTTGGTGATCCCGATGCCGGCCCCGAGATGCATTTCTCGTTTGCCGACCTGATCCACCATATCGCCAAGACTCGCGCCTACACCGCCGGCACCATCTTGGGTTCGGGCACGATTTCGAACGAAGACCGCAGCCGCGGCTCGTCATGTCTTGCCGAAAAACGCATGATCGAAAAAATCGACGAAGGTGAATTCAAAACTCCGTTCATGAAAGTCGGCGACACGGTTCGTATCGAAATGATGAACGAAGCCGGCGAAAACATCTTTGGGACCATCTCTCAGAAGGTAGTCAAAGCGTGAAACTCTACGGATATTGGCGCAGCTCGGCGACCTGGCGAGTTCGTATCGCATTGAATTTCAAGGACATCCCTTACGAGTACATTCCCGTGCATCTCGTGCGAGATGGCGGAGAGCAGCTTAAGGACTGGTATCAGACGCTCAATCCGAGCCAACAGGTTCCAACTCTGGAAGTCGAGCTTGATGGATCGACACGACATCTCGGGCAGTCGATGGCGATTCTGGAATTCCTAGAAGAGTTCAAAGCCGCGCCGGCGATGCTTCCAAAGGACCTCTATCTGCGTTCACGCACCAGGCAATTGGCCGAAATCGTGAATTCAGGAATTCAGCCTCACCAGAACCTGTCCGTGTTGAATCATCTCAAGGCGTTGAAGGTCGACTCCAACGCGTGGTCCCGCAAATGGATTTCACAGGGTTTGGTCGCATTTCAGACCGTCGTCGAGGAAACAGCCGGGACGTTCAGCGTGGGCGACTCGCCGACCTGGGCAGACGCCTGCTTGATTCCCCAACTCTATAATGCGCGACGGTTTTCCATCGATTTGAAGCCCTTCGAGCGCCTGGTCGAAATCGAATCGGTCTGTGCCGAACTTGAGTGCTTCAAAAAGGCCCATGCTGACGCACAACCTGACGCGCAGCCATGAACATCCGGTTGGACATCAAAGCGTTCAACGCGCTTTCTCTGGACGAACTCTACAAAGTCCTATGGTTGCGCGACATCGTTTTTGTGGTCGGCCAGAAGATCACGTCGGAGTCCGAGGTCGACGGTCTAGACCCCGAATGCCACCACGCGCTGTTATGGAATGGCGACCATGTCATCGGCACGGCCAGAATCTTTGCCGACCGCCAGCCCTCGATCGTCGGCCGCGTGGCAGTGCATCCGGACTTCCAGCACCAAGGCCTTGGACGCAAGCTCATGGAGCATATCGGAATTTGGCTGGCTGGCCGGCCTTCAGAACTGCATGCTCAGGCGCACCTCGAGGACTGGTACCAGTCGCTTGGTTGGACTCGCCACGGCGACATCTTTGTTGAAGCTGAAATCCCGCACGTCATGATGACGCTAAACCTGACCAAGGAACCCCAATGACACCCGAACAAAAGCTCAAAGAACTCGGCATCGACCTGCCCAGCGCTCCGGCAGCCGCGGCCGCGTACGTGCCCTTCATGATTACAGGAAACCTTGTCCTGACGGCTGGACAGATTTCGGTCAAAGACGGCGCGTTGATAGCTCAGGGTGTGGTCGGTCGCGAAATCGACATGGAGACCGCTCAGGCGTGTTCAAAACAATGCGCCATCAACGTGATGGCGCAGGTCAAAGCCGCTCTGGGCGAGCTTTCGCGAGTCACGCGCGTTGTGAAATTGAACGTATTTGTGGCAAGCACACACGATTTCACGCAACAACACCTTGTGGCCAACGCTGCGTCATTGCTGGTCGCAGAGGTGTTTGGGGAAGCTGGACAACACGCCCGTTCGGCCGTCGGAGTCGCGTCGTTGCCGCTGAACAGTCCTGTCGAAATCGAAGCCATTGTGGAATTCAAAGATTAATGGGCAGCTCGGTATAACTCGCAATGCCGGGCGGGAGCCCGACGGCCCCTTCACAAGCAAACACAACCCGCACACTCACCGCTCACCGCCAACTGGAGTCGAAGATGCCCCATATCGATGTCACCCAGCAATCTTTTGAAGCCGATGTCATTCGCCAGTCCTATGAACACCCCGTGATTGTCGATTTCTGGGCGCCTTGGTGTGGTCCGTGTCGCACTTTGGGCCCCGTCCTCGAAGCATTGGCGGACGAGGCTAAGGGCGAGTGGATCTTGGCCAAGGTCAACACCGAGGAAGCTCAGCAATTGGCGACCGATTTTCAAATCCAGGGCATCCCCAACGTAAAGGCCTTTGTGAACGGCAAAGTCGTCGATGAATTCGCTGGCGCCCTGCCCCGGCCCATGATCGAAGACTGGCTCAAGAAGGTCGTACCGTCTTCAACCGACAAGGCGATCGTGGCCGCCCGCGGTCACCTTCGTGACGGCGCCTTCGACGCTGCGCGCCCGGTCTTGGAAGAAGCTCACGTCGAAGACCCAAGCCGCATCGATGTTCGGATTTATCTGGCTGAAATCGCCGTTCACGACGGCAAGCTCGACGATGCCCGCGCGATTTTGGACAAGATTCCAGAGTACCAGGAAGATAAATTTGGGCAGGATTTTGCCCTCGCCTGGCTGAAGCTCGAAGCAGCGCTGGCCAAGACACGGGGAGACGCTCCCGAGCGCCTCGCCGCTGACCCCAAGGATCCCCAAGCGCGTTGGGATCTGGCCATGGGCAAGTTCGGCAAGGGCGATGCCGAGGACGCTCTGCGCCAGCTGCTCGAAATCTTCAAGGCGAACCGCGCCTGGGGCGATGAGGCTTCACGCAAGGCCATGATCAGGGTCTTTCGTGCCCTAGGCGAAGACGACCCGCTCAGCGTGTACTGGCGGTCTCAGCTCGCGCGCTGGATGTACTGACGTTTCCGTCTGAATCCAAACACGACCGCCAGAGCCCAAAATCCCATCAAACCACCGACACTATTGCAGCCATCGTCGGTCGCGCCTGAGCTGGTCGAACCGTTCGCGGTCCCACCGTCCGTCGCGGCGATATCCATGTCCGTTCCGGGCTGGCTTCCGGCGTCGGAATTCTGGGTTCCGCCGTCCATGCCAGTATTTGGTTGCGTGCCAGCGTCTGTGGTCTCGTCGTCGGCAAGCGACACCAACGGCTCATGAAACGGAATGCTGGCGTCGCACACATAACCCGCCGAATACTCGATGGCGCCGATGTCGAGCACCCTATCGCGCGTGTTTGCGCAATAATCGAACTCGACCATCTCAGCGCGGCCAGCATCGATTAATGCCATGACGTTGACGGGCCGAAAATCCAGATTTGGTGCGTCCACGAAAAAATCCACCGGACTCAATTGATCTAAATTATTGGATTGGGTGGCGCTTCCACCATCACGTTCACGTATCCGGCCTTCGACGATATTATTAGCCACGACGGCCGTGGATTCCGCAAAGCGCACGTCGATGCCGCTCGTGCCAATCAGGGTGTTGTTGATCAGCCGCACGTCCTTGCCCTTATTGATGTAAATCCCGACATCCGAGCAATTGGCGACGATATTATTTCGCATCACGCCATTCTGATGTTCGGGTGAGCAGGTCTGGTCCTCGCAAATCGAATCAGGAGCTGTGCCTCCTCCCCCAAACGACAAGCCGAGCCGAGTCGCGCCATCGTGGTCCCGCGAGCACACGACCAAATTCGCGTCAAAAAGACCGTCGCGTGAATTCCCTTTCAGGAACGCCGCATAGGACACGCCGTTGCCCTGCCCTTTGGCAAAATCATGAAGATAATTGCGACGAATGATCCAACGTCGACCGCCCACAACATCGATCTTGGTGACCGGATTTGAAGTCTCGCGCGGCGCCTCATCGTAAAATTCGTTGAACTCGATCAAGACGTCGTTGGGATAGGTACCTGGCACCTGGCCGTTTCCGTTACCCTTGATCTGCGCATTAAAATTGATGATGCGGCTGTTTCGAATCACGGTTCGATCAGCGCCGCCCACGATATGAAACGCATGTTCGCAATCCGAGTCGTCCGCGCACACGCCCCGAATCGTCAGGTGGTCAAAGGTCCAGTCAGGGGCATTCACTTTAAAGCCCTCAACCGCATCAAATTCAATCACAGCGCCGTTTGCGCCATTCATCGTGATCGGTCCGGGTCGATTCAACGAAATATTTTGGTCGATTCGATACGTCCCCGACTCCAGCTGAATATCGTCCCCAGGGTTGGCTTGCTGCACCGCAGTCAACAACCCGGCAGCATCAGAAACTGTGTAGGTTTCCGCGGCCGCTGCCGTGGGTACCATGATCACAAACATGAAAATTAGTTTTCGCAATTTCGGCCTCCATGGAAGACATGATAGGGCATGGTGAAACTTCCAGCGACCATCGGAATCCCATGATTCCATTGAGGAGACGTTATGTTTTTCAACTCCAGTTCAAAAACCAAAATGGTCGATCCCGAAGACGCTCTGCCCGGACGAACATCCGAGATG
>Ga0100393_10006532_pt1 | contig 10362 bp, 7 predicted proteins | sample CryGeymeta201517_FD_81546 | JGI IMG/M metagenome (GOLD analysis project Ga0100393, IMG submission 81546) | Groundwater microbial communities from Crystal Geyser aquifers in Utah, USA - Crystal Geyser metaG 2015-17 | ecosystem: Environmental > Aquatic > Deep subsurface > Groundwater | place: USA... | reverse complement strand
TCTAACAACTATTGCTCTAATAATTTGTGCTAATACTTATGCACTCATTGGAGGCGTTGAAGGAGGAGCATCAAATCGTGGTGGAGTTGAAGGTGGAGCATCCACACGAATGAAATATCATCTTGAAACTTCTAATGGAATTTATGAACTCCAAGACAAGGTTACAAAAATCAAAGAAGATATTACTTTAAAGAAGTGGAAAGTTATCAATAAGGCAGATAATAAATGCCGTGATAAGTACGAGTTTGTTTCTTCATCAAAAGTAAACGTTAACCTCTCAAAGATTAAATATGATCGATTCTGGATCAATCAGAAGGAATACAATGAAGCCTATATTGAGGTTGATGTGTACTGTGGAGATCGTACAACGCTGAGTCGACAGTAATTCAGTAGCAGATTGCACCACATCATCTTTTTCCTTTGTAAGATAATATTACGCCTTCAATGAAAAATTCCATAGATTTAAGTACTTATGAATAAAACAAATAAAAAGATAAAAGTAAGAAAGTACAAACTCTTAGTTAAATTAAAAAAAATGTTTATTCTTTTTTTTAAACACTGTACTAAAGCTTAACTTACATATTGGAGGGTATATGAATAAGATTTTACTACTTGCAATTTTTGCTTTTTCGTTAACAGTAAACGCTGAGGGCCGAAACGATAGAGGAAACAGAGGAAGTACAGGCAGAGGGAATTCATCTGTTTGTAATTCAAGAAATGGATCTTGTGACACGCGGGGAACATCACGCACAGACCGCACGAGCCCAAGATCTGGGTCAACGACTTCAACAAGAAACTCTGACTACAATAGAAATTCTGGTTCGACGAGATATAATGACTACAACAGAGATAGAGACAGAAACACAAATTACAATGATGGAAGATCAAGAGATGGAAGCTATGACACGAGAGGAACTAGTCGCTACGATCGCACAAGTCCACGTTACTCGTCTTACCGACATACGCCAAATAGAACTTACACAAGTCATACGACGAGATACTACTCTTCTCGCGACTACCAAAGAAATTACAGAAACTATGTCTACCAAAACAGATGGCTAAGAATTACAATTGGACACTCCAATGGTTACTACTTCTATAATGATTATCCTTTCTATGTATATAATGGTTATTCTCATCGTTATAGTAACTATGACAACTGTGACTACGAGCTCGTTGATAGTTATACAAACAGAGTTGAAAGAACATTCTATGCATATTCATGTTCAATGGGTTATGACATGTGTGCTGATCAAAGAGATGACCTCAATGATTACGAATGGGACAACAGATACTTTTGTGCAGAAAAATACGAATACTAGAAAAAAAGGGCACTAATTAGTGCCCATTTCTTTATTTAAATTGTGATGTTAGTGGAAGAATCATTCCCGGAACCATTACTGGCTTTAGAACTGACTCGCTTGATGGAACATCATTCACTTCATTAAGAGAAACTTTAATCGCTTCATCAACAGAAGATGTTCTTGAAATATCAGCAGCTCTAATCGCTCTACCAAGATTTACGATACCATTAGTAATAACTTTTCCAGCAAGGAAATCTTTCTTATCAACAGTTCCCATAATAATCTTCTTTACTTCAAGAGGAGAAAGTTCTGGGTTTGTATCAATAATCTTTCCTGCAACACCTGCTACAAATGGAGCAGCTTGAGATGTTCCAGAAACTTGGATGTATTCGTTTCCTGGTGCAGACGATCTAATTGCAACACCTGGAGCGGCAACGTCAACCATTGTTTTTCCATAATTAGAAAATGGTGCGATTGCGTTGTAATCAATGGTTGCTGCAACAGATATAACGTTATCTGCTTGAACATTTGTTGGACTTGTTGGATACGTATCGTTATCTAATCCATCATTACCAGCAGCGAAAACAAATAAAGTATTTGGTGCAGCCTTTGGCATTCTAATCCCCTCTTTTACAAGGGCATTGATGAAGTACTTAGCAAATTTCTCGACATCTTCAGGAGTTGGTTCCTTCTTTAATACTTGCTTGTAAACTGTTTCAACAATCATTTTTGCTTGAGGGTATCCTGTTCCAAATGAACCATTAGCAACACGAGCTTTATGGCCATCAACATAGTAACCAATTTCTTCCATCATCGTCATTTGTTGTACAGCAAGGAAGTCAATTGCCTTATAAACTAACTTTTCGATAAATCCTTTATCTGCTGATTCTTTAATCTTTTGACCAGGAAGTTTAACTTCTGTTGGAATTAGCTTAACAGCAAGTATTTTTGCATCGTCAGATTTCATCGCAGAGATTCCAGCAACGTGAGTTCCGTGCATAAAATTTCCATAAATAGAAATTCTCTTGATAAATTCTTGATCTTGAACGATTGCCCTCATCCACTTCAATTCGTCATCAGAAATTGTTCCCTTAATCGCTTTCGCCTGTACAGAAAAAAACTTTCTAATGTCATCATTAAGCGTCCCAAGATACTTATAATCAATCACTTGATTATTAGACTCAGCAAAGTTCCAACCATGGATATCATCTTGATAACCATTGCGGTCTTCATCACGTCCGTTATCTGGAATTTCAAGATCATTAATCCAAGCTTTTGGAGCAATAACCTCGTGCTTCATATCAGTACCTGAATCAATAATAGCGATAGTCGCAGCTTTTAAAGAAAAACCACTTAAAAGAGAAAGGGTAACTGCTAAACGTGCAGTTGTTCCAACAATATGTTTCATTAAGGCCTCCTTGCCAAATGATAAAAAAAAGAATTAGACTTATATGATTACAACAAAACCAAAATCTAGCAACCTGATTTTTTTAACAACGTCAAACATCTATGGCCCATATCTTCTGCACTAAAACAATAATCAACTCTTCATTTGAACTCTTACGAAAAAACGGACACACATTAGAAGTATGGGATGACAAAAATAACGGACCAATTTCATCTGAGATACTAATTAAAAAGGCCTCTGGGGCGCAAGCAATGATATCAATGCTCAGTGATAAAATTGATAAGGCATTTCTTGACCAATGCCCAAAACTTAAAATTATTTCTCAATATGCGGTAGGCACAAATAATATTGATCTCATTGAATGTGAGAAGAGAGGTATTAAAGTTTTTAATACCCCAGATGTGCTCACAGATGCTTCTGCAGAGCTAGGCTTCGCCCTACTCCTTGCCTGCGCTCGAAGAATCATCCCAGCGACAGAAAATGCTAAAAATGGAAACTGGCAAGGCTGGGAGCCAATGGGCTTTCTTGGAAAATCTCTAAAAGGACTCAAACTTGGGATCGTCGGCCCTGGAAAGATAGGTCAAGAGTTTGCGAGACTTTGTGCTAGTGCCTTTTCCATGGAAGTTTCCTATTTTGGTCCAAGTGAAAAAGAGGGCTTTGACGCTCAAAAAGTCGACCTTGAAACTCTCCTTAGAGAAAGTGATATTGTCTCACTCCATTGCCCTTTAAATGATCAGACACGCAATCTGATTGGTCAAAAAGAGCTTAAAATGCTTAAGTCAGATACCATTTTAATAAACACATCGCGAGGTGAAGTTATTGAGCAGAATGCACTAATTGAGGTTCTTAGAATGGGCCATTTACACTCAGTGGGTCTCGATGTCACAACACCAGAGCCGCTTGATAGAAATCATGCTCTCTATCAATTTGATAATGTTGTCATCACACCTCATATTGCCTCGGCTACTTATAAAGCGAGAATAGATATGGCCAATTTAGTGTGTGAAAACATAAACAATTTCCTTTGACACGTACTTAGTGATTTTGCTATAAGTAACTGTTTTTAATCAATTAACAAAAATAAGACTAGCGTATTAAAAAAAATGATTTATAATTTTTATTGAATATTGTTAAAAGAATGGAGAGCACATGAGCATGCGACAATCAGTATTACTAGTAGATGACTGCCAAGATATCAGACTATTAGTATCAAAAGTACTTGATCCACAATACGAAGTAGTAAGTGTTGGAACTGCTGAAGAGGGCCTTGCTAAAGCATGGGAGCTAAAACCAAATCTTATAATTCTTGATATTATGCTTGATGATCAAAGTGGATACGAGCTTTGCAGTCAGATAAAGTCAATTGAAGAATTAAAGAACACACCAATTATTTTTATTAGTTCTAAAACTGGTGCAAATTCAAGAATTACAGGCTACAAACTCGGTGCCGTTCACTACCTTGAAAAACCGTTTGAGACAGAAGAGCTTAGAGCAATAATTCAAACAGTTCTTTCAAATTTAAAAACAGAATCTGTACTTGAAGTTGTTGAGTACGAAGATATTTCTTTAAATATTCCTTCTCAAGAAGTCTTAATAAGAGGCGATAAAATTCACTTCACCTCAAGTGAGTTTAAAATCATTCACCTACTTTTAAAGAATTCACAACGTGTACTTTCAAGAGAGTCAATCTTAAACCATATTGCTCCTGATAATCATAAAGTAAATGACCGAATGATTGACACATATATCAGCTCAATTAGAAGAAAAATAAAACCATCTAATTATGCGATTAAATCAGTATATGGTGAAGGTTATAAAATTATACAACTAGCTTAAATTCTTTATCGAGGCCTCTGTTCATAAATACAAAAGCCTCGATAAAAATAAATCTGCAATATTTCTTCACAAAATTCTTATAATTCATTAACCCTCATCACATTATAATTTAAGTATGAAAACACTAATCGTTATAATAGATGATTCAGTTGATATGGGCCTACTTCTAAAGAAGTATCTTCTCTATCGCGAAGATTCTAAAGTACTCTATTTTCAAGATCCTGGTATCGCCATTGATTTCATTGACAATGATATTGATGCAGCAAAGACAAATTGCTGGGTCATTGTTGATATGATGATGCCTTTAATGAATGGCCTTGACGTCATCAAAGAACTAAAAGACCTGAATCGAAATTTGAATCTATGTGTTCTCACCAATAACAAGGATGAGAGAACAATAGAGAAAGCTTTCAAAATCGGTGTTTGCGATTATATGTTTAAAGATAAAACGATTGATGAAATTATCAATAAATTAAATATCATGATTGATAATGGTCTTCATGAGACTCCTGAGTATATCGAAATATATGAAGTTAGTGAGATCATTAACCAATATAAGATTAAGTCAAAAACACAAAAAAAATTAATTATCGAAACAAAGGATGAACTTCCAACAAGTGCACTTATAAACTTGAAAGAACCAAAAGGAGAGCATCGGCTTTATCGTGTGGAAAAATGCGACCTAACCGACACCGGCGCATTAATTACCTGCTGTGATTTTAAAGATGTTTCTTAGGCGATGAGAAAAATTAAAGGCAAAAAATAGAAGTCCCAAGAAAATCAGCGTTCGCTTTGTTTGACCCTTATCATCGTCTTGCATATCAATCGTTCCACATAGACCCCCTCCTCCTGAACTTTGAGCTCGATTTAGATTTGAGCTCGCAGACTGATATCCTCCAATAACAACTGGATCATCGTAAGAGAATGAAGTGTCCCTAACCTCTGATTGTGCATCTTGTACGGCAGCGTAAACATCAACAGCACCTTGACTACAATTATAATTTCTACAATTCATCGATGCTGAATTACGTACAAGTATATCTTTGGCCTGCTCACCAGTAAGTGTATTATTCGTCGAAAAGATACTTGCAATCGCTGCAGTAATAAAGCCTGCCGACATTGAAGTTCCACTCATCGTCGTAAATGAGCCTGATCCGTATGGCGTTGTATAACCATTATTAACTGTAGAATAAATAATATCTCCAGGAGCAGAAATATCAACAATCTCTCCATAGTTTGAATAGCTCGATTCATAGAGAGATGATGTAATAGCTCCGACTCTAAAAACACCTCGACAATTGGCCGGTGTATATTCCATCGAATCAACAGAGGCACTTTCATTTCCTGCAGAGACCACAACAACGGCCCCTCTCGAATTAGCATAATCAATTGCTTCTTGCATATACTGGCTACAGCTACTCTTTCCACCAAGACTAAGATTGACGACACGAGCAGGGTTTGCATTTGCGGCAACACCAGAAACACTTCCTCCAACAGACCATCTAATCGCATCGGCAATATCAGAAGTTTGACCACCACAAGGTCCGAGCACTCTGGCCGGAATAAGTCTCACACTCGAATTCGCACCCGCCACTCCATAATTATTTCCACTAATGGCACCAATAATGCCAGCAATGTGTGTACCATGCCATGAGGATGAACTTGATTGCCCACATGTCCCATCAGCATAGTCACCTGGATCAGAAGGATCTGAGTCTCTACCATTACCATCACGAGAGTTTGTTGTATCAGAAATAAAGTCAGCGCCCTGTAACACAATTGCATTCAAATCATTATGAGATGTAATACCTGTGTCAACAATAGCAACATTTATTACAGAGTTCTCAAAAGATTTTGCCCTCATAAAAGAATAATTTAAATAATTTGAGAGTGCCCACTGTTGATTGAAATAAGGATCATTTGATGAAGTCCCATGTCTTTTTAAGATTACATCTTCTTCAATATAATCAATTTCCTCTCCACCAGAAGCTGAAATTGCGAGAGTGTCGCGCGGGTCAATTTTAGTTTTAGAAACTGTTCCATCTTTATACTTAACGATGAAATTTGCATGAACTGAAATATGAATAAATAGAAAGATAGCTAAGTATCTTAAGATAGACTTTTTGCTCACTACTAACATCGGTCATCCTTGACTTGGGTTTCACAACATCCTGTCGTGATACTTAGATTAAAGCATTATCCATGCCAAAAATATAGGAGGCGAAAAGATACTGCACAACGTAATTTCAGGGATTTTGAAGAAACTCTGCCAATTTTTTTTCCAAATTGACCCTAAATTTAAGTCAAATTGGCTTCCTATTCTTAACTGCTCCAGAAAAATGGGGATAGATTTACCGTTATTTAATAAATCTCTTAGTTAACAGCTATGTTCAATGTATGAATTTCAAAAATAATTAGGCCGCCAGAAACTCTGTCAGCTAACAATATAAAATAATGAGTGAAACAATGAATATATCCCCATTTAAGGGGAGCAGTTAATTATTATTCACTCTTTTTCTTAACAGTAAGAAATCTCGGAAAGGCCGATCTTTCATATCGTCTTGATAATTTTTCAAAAATGGAAACACCATCTCGTTCACTATCTTTCAAAATTCCACCGGCTTCTGGGTCGTCCATTTTTGACAAGCTTATTCCTTTCTCACTCAAGTACTTCTTAAGCTCTGAGGCACTCATTGACTCACCGTTGGCACCCAAATAAATTCCATCAATATTACCACTTTCCAGATCACTAAAATCAAGAAGTTGGTCATTGGCGAGGGTTTCACCATCGGCCTTAGCAATGCCTTGCCCATCGGTTTTAGACTTTAGGCCGGCCCCTCCTTCAAGAGCTACAGGTGATGACTCGGCCGAAGTTTGTTCTTCATTAACTGAGCTTGATGAATTACCATTTCCACTTCTTCGTGATGAACTACCTGCCGAGGCATTAATACTCGCCTCAGATAGACCAAGACTTTGTTTTATAGAGCGAGAAAGGCTTCGACTGATATCCTGAGCATCTTTCTCTCTATCATTTCGTATTTTATCGAGTTTCTCATAATCACCAGACTTACCTTTCTTCGCGAGGTAGTCCTTCATCGCTCCAATTTTCCTATCTCGTGAAGCTTGTTCGGAAATACTATTATTGAGAGCACTTGAAAAATCTTGGACTTTTTGATCGCTGCTATTTAAACCATTGGCCACAAGACCTTTGAATGCGGCCGAATTAAGATCTAATCTTTCTGAGTTGATATTAGTCTGTAGTCCAAACTTACCTAAATAACTTGTGATATTGGCATTAGGATTTTGCTCGATAGCGACAATTTCCTGATTACCAATTAACTGCTGTGACATCAAAGTAGCGTTTTCAATGTTTCGATCTGTATTGACATAGACGTTATGCATTTTGAGTGCATACATTGATGTATTAAAAAGATCACTATACATCGCCATGTTTAAAGAGAATGCCTTCTCTGTTAATCGTTCATAATAAGGAATAAGACCTTGAGTCATGTAGCGTATGAGTCTTGCCTTCTTTGGATACCAAAAATGATACTTGAAAACAAATTCAGCAAATTGATCTGCTTCTTCATCAGAGTATTCAAAGAATTGCGATTTAATATATTGCTTCGCCTTCGACTTAATTTGGGCAATATGAGATTCATCCAAGGTTCGAACTGTCTTATTTTTTAAGAAGTCATCATTTTTAACAAGTGTAGAACCTGCAGGAATAAAAGGATCTATAATAAAGCTAGAGCCTCCCCCTTGATCTGTAACATAAACACTTTTGATACAAAGACCAATAGGAACTTTATCATTACACACACTATTATTTTCAATATGGTTTCTTATACATTTATAAGAATATTTCTTTCCAATCGGAATACGGGCAACTTTCCACGTACTCGATTTATATTTCTTCTTCTCACAAATAACAGACGGACGTAAATTGAATGATTGAAGAGAATCTTTAATCGACTCTTTTAATGAGAGATTTTTTCCGTCATATTTAAAGTTCGTTGTCCCAACAGTTCCTGAAGTATAATAACCGGCACCGCCACTAACATCATTACCTGTGATCAATTGAATTAAAAATGCGAAGATCAACTGTGCCCAAGTATATTTTTTAACTTTATCAAATCTTTCAACACGCGTTTTTTGGTAACCCCAATTATAAGTCGAGATAAACTGAGTTGTAATAGAAAGAGTTTGAGATATTGTAAAAACATTATTTACAGCAGCTTGAGACAAGGCCTCAACCTTCATCATCGCCATATCTCTTAGGAACTCGGTAAAGAGGAGACCTTCTCCAAGACCCGCCTTGTTTTCTCCACGCTCCGCCTCAAAAGTTACTTTTCCATTCACGATGAATTTGTCGGCCTTACTTAATTTTTCTTTTGTCTGTTTTAATTTTTCAAGTTCGTTAATAGCAAAGTCGTTTGCAATTAATTCATTGGCATCTGAGCCTTTGGTATTATTGTATTTAACATCGACTTTCCCAGATGTTTCATCTTTACTGACTGAATTAACATGTTTTTCACTGAATTCTTTTTCTTTATCTGCTAGAACTTTACTAAGATATTCCTTATTTTCGGCATCAACACACTTTCCATTCTTATCAATCGCACGACAAGACTTATCATCAACCATCACGAATTTGTGATACTTTCCACGACCTCGACATTCTTTAATATAGTTTTGCTCAACATCTTTTTCAAGCCAAGCATCACCTTTTATCGGTCCCATAGTATCAACACAACGACACATCATCTCAATACTTTTTTGTTTTAAATTTCCATACATTTTGTAAAGAAAGAGCTTAAACTTAACACTTTCAAAACGAGAAATTTTAAAAAGATTATAGCTATCTTCGCTAGGTGGTTCAAAAGTCGCAAATAATGATTCGGCTTCGTTGGCCTTACCACTCATATAGTATTCTAAGATTGCTGCTTTCTCTCTTTCTCCAACAAAAGAATTCTTAAATAGATATCCGAAAATTTTCTTTTCAGCGCCAGACAGGCTGCGATAGTATTTTGATATCTCTTCTTTTACGAGCTTTGCGTATTCATTGTTAAAAATATCTTCTTTGATTCGATCAGCATCAAATTTTTCAATGTCTTCTTCTTGTGCCTGACTTTGATAGTTCCAGTTACCTATATTAAAGTAATCCTCAACTCCACCACCACTTGTAATAAAGTCCATCCCTAGCAATGTAATAACAACATTAAAGTAATCGTTACTTTGATTTGCAAGATAATCCCCAAAGAGATTTACTCGACAAGAATTCATATCGGAAACGGTGATTTTTGAAAGGAGTGGCGCATTTACATCATAATCTTTGTATAGACTGGCATCAGATTGTACTTGCCCAGGAGAAAAGAAATTTACATTCTTTCCTTCTTCGGTCATTTGTACTTTCATTTGCATGACTTGACTGTCAATATCTTTAACCATCGAAGAGTATTCACCTTGCACACTCTTTAAACATTCTTGTCCACTTGCTAATGAAGTCTCGTTTCCTCGAAGACCATTAATTGCATTTTTTGCACAAGTCTTTGAATCACTATTCATTTTATTTAAGAGCCCTTGATAACCAGCAGAGCCAGTAGCACCTAGTTCAGCGACCTTCTTCTTGAGTTTATCGGCCTCCGCTTTTATCGATGCCTGCTGTCTGAGAATTGTATCAAGACCTGAGATTGTACTTTTTATCTTACTCGAACTCGAAGAGTAGCAATTCATATCATTATCATTTCGTAGCATCGCTAAGCAACTTTTTAACTCTTCATTAAACTTAGAAACCAAATTACTTGCAGTAGT
>Ga0100393_10006530_pt1 | contig 10366 bp, 6 predicted proteins | sample CryGeymeta201517_FD_81546 | JGI IMG/M metagenome (GOLD analysis project Ga0100393, IMG submission 81546) | Groundwater microbial communities from Crystal Geyser aquifers in Utah, USA - Crystal Geyser metaG 2015-17 | ecosystem: Environmental > Aquatic > Deep subsurface > Groundwater | place: USA... | reverse complement strand
TGGATCGTTGATCAGCGTAATATTTGATAGAATCATTCACTGATACTATTGTACTAGTACTAGTACTAGTACTACTAGTACTAGTACCAGAACTAGTACCGCCGGTTTTACTACTACTACTAGTGATTATACCAGTGCTAGTACTAGTACCAGTACTAGTACAACAAGACGAAGACGACGACAACGATTGGTATCCCCAAGACCAACGCCATAGCACTGGAAGTCAGTTACACACACACATGGTGGTACTGGATGGAGAATTATTTATTCTGTGAGGAGTGAGATGAAAATATATTCTTGTGTATTGTTCGTGGTTCGTGTCAAACCAAAAAGAATTTTTGTTTTCGCGCGTGTATTAGTTGGAGTTTTAGTTAGGTCTCTTATTTATTTTTATGCTGAAGTGAGTGATGGAGTGAGTCACTGCGTGACCTGACACGATGATGAGAACAGAATCAAACCAAAAAGAATGTTTGGTTTTGAAAAAGTTAGTCCAACATACTACCACCAGGTACCAGTACGTACTACCAGTACTAGCTAGCTAGTAGATTTGCTAGACCTAGTAGTCTACTACCATTTGACCTACTCTAGAAGTAGTAAATGAATGGGACTCACTCACATTCTCATACCACTCATACCTCAGGCCTCACTCGAGTAAAAAAGTAGACTACTTCGAGTTCTGATTATAGCAGACCACGGTACCTACTAGAGTTCTGAGCAGTAGTTTTCTTGACTTACTAGCTACTACTAGCTAGTAGTAGTAGGCTACTTGTTAGTACATCATAATATTCTAATAATGATAGTTTAGGTGTTAGCTTCGATCTACTATGCGTCTTGCTAGCTTTCGTGAGTTACCAGCGGTAGTGCGAGTAGAATCTAGCTACTCCTACTAGTAGGGTCTACTGCTACTACTACTGTAGTAGCTAATAGGTACTGTAGGACTACTAGCTAAAGTGATCTTCTTTCCTACGAGTAGTTTGTTTAAAAAATTTAAAAAAATATCATGTTTCTTTTTCTCACGACGACGACTACCTTACACCATGACCAATATTTCTTGTTGTAATTTTTTCTTGATGGCATTCATCAAGACGGTATGTCCCTTGGTACTCAATAGTATGGAATTGGGCATATAATCGCGTCGTATTCGCTTTTCTTTTCCGTTACTGCTGCCGGGTGCGTCCTCTACAAATAAATCGTCAGCATCAAAATAAAAAAATTGATTCTTGTCGGCATGATTGTGCTGTTGCTGTTGTGGATGATTCGATGAACCAGTGTGATGATCATTTGTGGTGTGATGTTCTACAAAACTTTTCAGTTCATTGTTGATGGCCAATATAGACGGCCAAATATAATAATCAAAATTCGGTTGTGTATTTTGTTGAGACTGTTGTTGTTGTTGTTGTTGTTGTTGCAATTGTTGAATGGCACTGGATGTTGTCGAATGTCCGTAATCTAAATCCTCTGATTGAATATTGGAAATTCGTTGTGACCAAATAGAACGGTCGTCCACCATACCATTGTTGTTGCTACCATGTTGCTTTTTCAGTTTCGTTGTTGATGCTGTAGCATGAAGTGAACCATCTCTGTGATTGCTTCGTGGTAATAATCCCTGAATAACAACTTTAGAATTGGGACGCAAATGAGCAATTTCTTCGGCGACTCTCAGAATACCAATGGTAACAACATCTTCGCTGCACATGGATAATGCCAAATCATTGGATCCAACCATAATCCAAAAAACTTTGGCCTGTAGATTGTCGGGTAATTCACCGTGATTTATCCGCCATAACAAGTTGGTTGTCTGTATTATAAAATTCATGTATAATGATATGAAATAATAAATGATACAGCATGTTAGTATGAGCAAATAGCAGCAAGAAGTAACGCACAGATATAGACAGAGAGGTACAATATACTACTAGTATACGTACCATATCACCAGCAATTCCTAAACTAAGACCAGATAAATCGTTAGCAGAACCAGATCGGAAGGTTTGATTAAATGTTGCCGCAATTTCTGGTCCTTCACGAAATGATTTTTCCATAATTTTTCCTGTGGACCATGTTTGAAATACATCATCTCCCAAAAAAACCACATCCAACATTGGTGGTGATGGTGGTTTTTGTTGAACTATACCATATCCATATTGTAATGATTGTTTGTTGTAATTGTGTAGTTTGGACCACTCTTTGTACTCCGATTTACTAGCGGGTACATTGGGATCATCGCACAAGGGACACTTGTCATTCGTCCCAAACAAACACAAATGATGAATATTTTGAACCAGTACTGCAAATTCTTGAGTTAAATGATCGGTACTACTAGTACTAGTACCAGTAGTCGTACCAATGGTCGAATAATTGCCTTCCAAGGAATGTCTTGTTGAATTTCGAGTCATTGCACGATGTCGAATGCCCACTGTGACACTAATCCCCACCACCAGTACAATTGCTACCGCTAGCGCGATTGTGAACAGTCGAGGATACAACTGTATCATTAATCGTACGTAGTTCAAAACGACATCTTTCAAATCCCCCATCGGTCGTGTGCGCACTCGTTGTGAAGTAGTAGAAGACAAGGTCGGTAGAGTCGGACGAAACGGTCCTGCTTTTCCTATACCACCGTATTTGGATTCTCTTGTAGTTGGTGTTGTTGTCGGTCGCTGTAAAAATTTGCGTTGTTCATCTTCATCATGGTCTTCATCATGGTCTTCATCATCATGGTCATGGTCATGATCATCCTCGTCGTGATGAAGCTCAAGTTCCAACATTTCCAAAGTACCATGAGTCCGTGCATTCGGTGACGTTGGAGGTGATGACAATGACAAGGAACCGTCCATTTTTAATTATTTTGATGCCTTTGTTAGTACAGTACCAGGTATAATGTATGATGATACCTTCAAGTGAACTATTGTTTGTATTATGATATTGAATACTAACTACTCAGTTGTAGCGTGAGTGCGGCTGCTGCGGCTTCAATTCAAAGATTAAAAGTGTAAAAAGTATGTTGCAACATGCAACATCGTCCATCATTGAATCATTATCTATTACTAGTAGTGTAGTCTACTGGTCTACAGTTGTAGTAGTAGAAGTAGAGAATTTCTTATTTTTTATCAAAGAATACGTAATTCATTGTACACTTACAGTCCACCCGAACACGGTATTGAACACGACTAGTAAATTATTCATTCACGTATTCCATGAGTAGTCTACCACTAAACTACTCTACTACGTACTACCTGGTAGACTAGAAGCTACTACTCGTACTACTAGCTAGTACTATTAGTACTACTCGTACTACTAGCTAGTACTATTAGTACTACTAGTACTACTACTACTAATACTCTACTCTCTAGCTAGTAGTAGCTCTGGTAGTACAGTAGTAGCTAGCTAGTAGAGGGAGCTAATAATAGCTACTAAGTCGTAGTAGTAGTATTTATTACTTACTACTGTGTCGGTGAAAATAACTGCACGCGCGAACGCTACTACAAGTACTCGCTAGCTAACTACTAGTAGAGATACTTCTCTACTCCTCTACTCATCACTACTAGCTCTTAGTAGCTTTAGAGTAGTAGTAAGTGCTGTACTCGAGCTAGCGACTGCTAGATCGATAGGTAGCCACATCTACCTTTGGTGCGTTCAATAGATGAATGTGATGAGACATCACCCTTTTTCAATGGAGGAAATATAGCCAGTCCATGGCGGAAGCAATAGTACTAATGTACCCAGTAAAGTACGCAACACATGCGACTGATTCATTTCATTTGTCATTGCTTGTCACTTTACTTTACTTGTTAAACAGCTTCGTAAAAGAGCATGTAGGCTTGGGCTTGACGTACACGATTCCATGTCACTTGTTGTACAACGTCATCGGAACACAAGTACCAACTACCACCAACACCAACACCAGCAGCTGAAGAAATACTTTTTTCTAAACCTGTAGGAAGTCGACGAAAACAAATGTAGTGTCCGCCAAAGGCATTGCCTTGGTGTTCAATCACACTTGCGAGACGATACAAAATCGGTTTCTTTAAACTACTAGTACTACTTTCCGTATTTGAATGGATGTTCTTGCGATAATCGTTGTCGTCGTCGTTGTTGTTGTTGTTGTTACTGGCGTCGCTTTTGTTCTTGGCGAAAAGGGGTTGGAATGCACTCACGTTGTTATTGTTGTTACCACCAAAAGCACAAAAGGGTGAAACATCCAAAAATTCATCAAACCAAATGTGTTGCATATTCTTGGACATTCGATCCGTCGCGGGATCGTAACATCGTCGTTGAACGTGCAGACACAGTACCGACGGAAGTCGGGTTAAAACCAAACATTTGAGTGCTGGAGCACGTAGTAACCGTTTCCTCCTGGCACCACCACATACCTCGTTGTCTTGGTCGTCGTCACAATCGTCATGATTGCCCAAAGACAAACATTTCAGCTGTTGTGGGTCGTAATCATCGGGATCTTGTGATTTGGCCAGCAAGTACTCTAATTTAAGTTCTGCTTTTTGCAATTCCAATTGCATTACTTGGTATTGTTGCTGTTGCTGTTGTTGTTGTTGTTGTTGTTGTGATAATGACGACGACGACGACGATGCAGTTGATGATGCTGTTGATGACTGCTTCTGACTCTTACGTTTTTCCAAACTCGTCACAGCTCCCCGCAACAATGAAACTTCGGCTGACCATTCTGCTAGGTCTCTTTGTAGTGTACAATTGCCGCATTCCACATCTTGAACTTGCTCCACTGATGTAAAATTAGTCAAGCATTCGTGTAACGTACAAGACGGTATTGATGCTGCTGATGGCGGTTGTGACGAATTCCGTTGTTGTGATTGTTGTTGGTCCTTGAAAGCGTACACGAGATTCAAAACCGTTGTAGGTACAATGGGAATATCACGCCATTCTTGATTCCGAATCGCCTTGGTGTGGTGACAGACTCGACATTGTACCAGTGATCCTGTCCAGCAGGACAAAGGAGTTTTGGTAATGGAAGATATGGAGGATAACATTTGCATGGAGGTCGACAAGCATGACGTTGTCAAATAATTTGGATGCTTCTTCAGGTGTGGTTGTGGTTGTGGTTGTGACTCTGACTGTTGATCTCGATTGTGGTTCTGCGGGGATGTCGCCGAAGGTGAAGTCACAACGGTGGATGCCGTTGACAAAAAAGATGATACCAATGGATCATGCTGTTCGTCATTCTCAGTTTTCGCTTTTCTTTCTTCTTTTCCATGTTCCTTCTGATGATAGGAAGCAATCATACCAGTCGAATCGACCATTTTCAATTGATGCTCCGAGATTTTTTCTTCCACATGATTGGTAACGGTATTTGAAGCATTGTCATCTTCACTGTTCAAGCTACTAGTTTCACTTTGGTTGTTGCCATGATTATTGATCGTGGCTTTTTTGCAATTATTGCCATTTGAATCACAACCTGGTGAGTTCTTGTTGGAAGAAAATCGCTCCGATAATACGGTTAGATTCTCATCATCTGCATTGTCCAATCGCTTTAAGATATAGTGCAAATCTTCCTCCAGCTGTGTTATCTCTGTATTACTGATTGAACGGTGAATGTTTGACGACTGCTGATGTTGGCCATTATTCCTTGCAGCAAAAGCAGAAACAGAGGCAGTAGCAGAAGCAGAGGCAGTAGCAGATGATATCATGGAAGAAAACGTGTACGAATCTTCCAAATGAGCATCTGATATCATCATTTCCAAGAGTGCCTGAAGCAACTCCTGAGAATCCTGTTGTTCGCCGTATGATAATGATGACGAGGTTGAACGGACTGCGAACGATGCCGGTAGCAGAGCACCTAGCAAGTGTTTACTGCTTGAAGCAAACTGTGGATGTTTCTGTCCGATCCGTAAAAGCAATTCTCTTGGATCAATACTATGGCGGCTGTTTCTTGTTTTGTTTCCGTTGTTGATAGTAGTGGCGGTGTTGGTGAAGCTGTTTTGTCCATTAAGTGACTGCAAGAGTTGCCAAAGAATTTCACTGACCGTATTGACCTCATTATTCGTGTTGTTGTGACTTTGATCAGTAATACTAGTCGCATGGTGCTGTAGTACACGTTGATACTGTACAATCCATTCATTGTAAGCTAACATGGCATCCAAGGAAGCTAATGACTGCAATACAGTATTGAGAAAACAGGTTTGACCAAAATTGGGAATTCCGTGAATCTTTGGTATTTGTTGTTGTTGTTGTTGTTGCTGCTGCGTTTGATGGGAGACTGTTGTTGAAAAGTCCATACGGAAGGGTGGCGATAGAGCAGCCATGGGAGTATTACTAGACTGTCTCATGACGAGATCACGTACTTGTTGGCACAAAATGTGCCAAAGTTTGGGCAAAAAATGTGGCCATAATCTTGGATCTTTTTGATGCAGAAAGAAAACCTGCAGCATATCTTGCACCAATGTTGCCATCAAGTCGACTGCATTACCAGATTTGGACTGATGTCGAGTGAGTGTGGATGTAGAGGCGTCGTAAGTTTCGAAGGAATGTAAATTGTAGAAATGAAACATTGGAGACTGTCTCGTTGTATTTGTGTTGGACGCATCTGCTAAAGGAGAATTCTGGTCGAGCAGAGCCAGCGTGAGAACGTCTAGGGACATGACAATGGGTTCCTCTTGGCTGCTCGAAAACACGGCTTTTCTTGTGGTTGCGGATACTGGCAGTGTTGTTGTTGTTGTTGTCATGCCGGCAGCAACTGTGCTATTGTTGTTGTTATCGTTATACGTAGTATCAGCAGCAGCAGCAGCATCAGCAGCAGCAGCAACTCCAGCTGGTTTAAGCAAGAAGGCCTCTGCATTTGTTTCCGTCATGTTTGTTTGGTAATTTTTGAAATTTGAAATAATATTCGTTTGAAAAGAATACTGTACTTCAACTTTCAACCTTCAACCTTCAACCTTCAACTAAACACTAAACATGCAGCCAATCGCTTCTCCGGGATCTCTTTTCCTTCTTGTTTTCTTTTCTCAGCTTCTATTTTTTTGCACAATCATGGCTGAAAAAAAACAAAAAACAAAAAAACAGGCTTTGTATAATTAAATCTGTTGGAAATATCTTAGTCACAGTATTAATATCTACTCGAATTTTCAATAAAGCTTCCCCTCTTTCTGCTACTGCTTACCCTGGTACTCCACTACTCCGTAGCTAGTAGATGATTTTCTCGTTTAAGTGTGAAAGTACGCGGTTGCAGCCACTTAGCTCCTTCAGCTTTAAAATATTAGTCTAGTACTAGACCTACTATTAGTGCTGTCTTACTGTTTGGGAGGTAATTGAAGGACGTTGCATTATTTCATTTCAACTAGACTAGTCTACTGATTTGCAATTACACGATCGATTTTGTTGTTGAAATATTGAAATCTTTTTTCTGTCAATTCAGCTGTTTTTAGTTTTTTGTGATTTACGAATCCATTTTGAAAGTTTTAGCGTAGGATTTGCACAAAAACAACATTTCAAATTCTGAATTCTTGATTAAAAAAACCGACTATCATAATATTGTACAATAACTTGTGGAGCGAAGGAAGTGTTGAGTTGAGTTGAGTTGAGTGCCTGCTGCGGATATCCATAACTGCATCGTTTCTTTTTTTCTGTGGATAGTATCTCTACATTTTTGTCCTTTGTCATAACAATTACAAGAACGAGACTGCATGGTAGCGTTATAGAAAATCACAACAACCTTTACGAACCATTAACCAAAAAACAAGTGCGATTGCTTGTCCTTGGTTCCTCTGAAACACGAGATTCGAACGTTGCCATCTCATGGTGTCACTTTCGTTCGAACCAATATTAGAATCTGTAGACTCTATGAACAGAAGAACAAAACGAAACCAAAGAAACTGCCAATCTGACAAAATCCAAACTTATAGACTAGAGTAGTTGTAGACTACTTATTACAAGGTTAAAGGTTTATTTATTTTTTGATGTTCGAGGGTTTTCGCAATCTCGGACGATCATTCAATCCAATGAATAGCATTTTATCTGACGTCAGCCCTTCTTCGTGTCAAATCGAACCGCAAAATGCTACGCTACTAGTAGACGTCTACTAGTACTAGTAGTACTACTAGTACTAGTAGTACTACTGGAGCCTGGCTGGTAGCACTAGTTCTAGCTAGTAGTAGTACCTGGTACCATTAGCTAGAAGCTACTCGAGTACTACCTGGTAGCTAGTACTCTACTAGTCTAGTAGAGTTCTCATAAAAAAGTAGATACCGAAGCTATGATCTTCTCAATTGTACATTACACTGCTTCTTTGCTTAGCAACTGAGGATTGGATTTTTTTTCGTAACAAGCTTCTGCCTCATCTGAAGCAGCAATAATACTACTAAAAACCATAAAATGCTTCTTATTCTCGTTTACCCGGCTCGTCTGGTTCATTCTTGAAAAGAAGAAATCTGAAAACGAGAAGCCTAACAACAAACCATACAATATCCTACGAATACATCCCACTACATCTCATATTGCATATCAAATTGCCTGTACAACTTCAGAATATGAAAGTCTACAACTGCATGCTCCTGCTTGTGGCTCTGGCTCCTTCCTCCGCATTTTTGGTGTCCCCCGCCTTATACCAGGCTGGGTCTTCGACAACTACAGCCCTAGCTGCCAGTGACGTGACCAAAAAGGTGCAATTTTGGAATGGCCTCAAGGGCAAACAGCAGAATGTTCTCGTGGATACGATTATTCAAGAATCAGAAAAGGGAACTAGCCAAGAAGAAATTGCGAACAAATTAGTTGAGCAAATGGTGTCGGCAGCCGTAGACTACGCCAAACAGAATGTACCTTCAGAAGCAGAGGACGATCCGTACGAGCCGAAATACGCTTTAGAAGATTTGCAGAAGCGCCAGGCCTTGCTCGAAAAGCGCTTACGCCAAGGTTTTCGTCCGGGACGAAAATAAAATTGATATGGTGGAAGTTGGAAAAATACACATAAGCGTCGTCTCTGACACCACCAAGATCATTTCCAGAACACTGCCAATGTCCATTATAGAATGGTGAAGTCCTGATGTCTTCTTGCATGTGTGTGGTGTGACATTGGTGTGTACTTTGTACATACCGAGGAATGATAGAAACAACAAAGTTGACACTAGAAATCTGTAGATAGTGATTCTAAATATCATTGATTTTACATTCTATTCTTGATGCACCATGTTGCTGTGACTTGAGACACTTTTATTCATCTTGGTCTTGATATTGTAAGCGGATGCAGTAGATCTTTAGGGTACTTGAAGTGTGCTCGGACACTCGTTACTTCGGTAAAGAAGTTCGCTGCAGTTCCAGCTTGACCTTCACTTTTGTCTGTGCAGTGGTGCCTTCATTTTCTTTTTCGTGAAGGTTACTAGTATGCTTAGTAGCTGGCGATTCGTAATACGTACGATATCAAGGTATATTTCATAAAAGTCCTGAACACGTGAACAGCTTCAGTAGGTTCCAAGGAAAACAGAAACTATAACAACCGGGAATGGGCTCGATTGCCTTTGTTTTGCGTCAATTTCGTTGATTGTATCTGTCCTAACGATTTCAGTGGCAATCTTACACCTGTGGCAGGGAGAAGGAGTGCAGATAGGCGCTACTTTAAAGCCTCAACAGAATATTCATAGCCAAACCAAACCTTATCACAGGTACCATAGCTAGTGAGTTCGTAACATTTTCCCTATCTAGGTTCGTCATACCCTCTTGAAGCTAGTAGGAGCTCTACCTAAAGCTCTTCAGTTAACATTTAGTGCTCTAGCTACGTTAAGGCTACTACTCTAGCTATTAGTCTCTACAACTAGTATTAGTTGTAGGAAACCTACTCTAGCTAGTATCTACTCGCAAAAGTAGACTAGCTCTAATCTCTTTCGAATACTGTACTCATTCATGGATTTGAAAAGCACGACTGGACCTCACCATCGTACTGTAAAGGCATGTGGATTCCGATTTCCGATAGCTGGAGGTTTTGTCGTAGTTGGTAGGTCGTTGTTGGTCACATGCATTCAGATGGCGAAACTACGTGCTGATATTATTGTGATCTAAAGAATAGCAAACTATCGCAAAAGATACCAGTAAACACATCTGAATGAAGGCTTTTCCAACAGCGTATCTCGTCACTCGTCACTACTAGTTCACAGTCACTTTTATCGGCGAAGGCGAATAAACCAGAAACCAGAGGAATGGTCGTCCACGTAGCAGCAGTTGTCTGGCTGGGAGGTGTCGAAGCAACGAAAGTGAGTGCGGCTGCCATTGCAGCAAGGAGATACAATCGACACCATCACCGGCAGCAGCAGCAGCAGCAGCAGCAGCAGCAGCAGCAGCAGCAGCAGCAGCAGCAGCAGCAGCAGCAGCAGCAGCAGCAGCAGCAGCAGCAGCAGCAGCAGCAGCAGCA
>Ga0100393_10006528_pt1 | contig 10367 bp, 11 predicted proteins | sample CryGeymeta201517_FD_81546 | JGI IMG/M metagenome (GOLD analysis project Ga0100393, IMG submission 81546) | Groundwater microbial communities from Crystal Geyser aquifers in Utah, USA - Crystal Geyser metaG 2015-17 | ecosystem: Environmental > Aquatic > Deep subsurface > Groundwater | place... | reverse complement strand
CATTTTTCACCAACTCCGTTCCAATAGCCACCAATAAAAAGGTAACCGATATAAGAAACAATAAAAAATCTCGAGTCCTAATCATCCCAATATCATAGCAAAGCGGAGCAAGCTTTGCTCGTCCCGCTTCCCCAGTTTAACACAAAAGCAAAAAAGACCTTGAAGACAAAAATTAAAAAGGTACTAAGCTGATACAAAAAACCGTAGCTAGGGGTATAGCAATAATGGATTTTTGACCAATTTTGGTTGTTGGTAGTCTAATAAACAAAAAACAAAATGCCAGGCATTTTGTTTTTTGTTCAATTTGAGCAAAAATACTAAAAGTATTTTTAGGACAAATTTTTACTATTCAGCAACGGCCTCATCGTCGTCATCGTCGTCATCATCGTCATCGGTATTATTAGCATCATCACCATCAACACCATTATCTAGATTATCAACTACTTTGTCGTCTTCTTCAACAATTTGATCTGTCATATAATTTTTTTAAACGCTAAAACTTTTTGCGCAAATAATTTATTTGCATTCGATATTATACACACATAATAATACCTCCCAGCATTACAACAATATAATGATCATCTGTCAAAAAAAAATTCCCACTTGGTAATTTTTTTACGACAATTTTGCCCATTTACACTAATTAGAAGTTGAGGCAATATTTTTCGTTTCCTCCTCTCCGGCCAGTGCTTTTATTATCTCGGCTGATGCATTCAGGTCTATTTTTGGATCAACAGCATTTTTGACTTGCTCTATAAAATCTTGATAAGTGGTGATATTCATTTTTTGACCATTGAGGAAGAAGGTTGGGGTACTAGTCAGACCAAGGTCACGAGCGGTATTGTATTCTGCGCGAACCTTATCTTTAATAATTGACGAACGCACATGGCGATTGAATTGAGACATATCTAAACCAAGTTCCTCGGCATATTGAGAAAAATATTTTGACGGGGCAGGGTTAGGCGGCGCCCAATCTTCTTGATTCTCAAATAATAGTTCTTGAAATTCAAAAAACTTTCCCTGTTGTCCAGCCGCCTCGGCTACCCAAGCGGCCGGCTCAGCATAAGGATGAATCTGAATCAAAGGAAAATGTTTGTATTCAAATTTGATACCGTCACCATATTGTGCCAAGACTTCAAGCACTATTGGTTCAAACTGCTTACAAGCTGGACACTCAAAATCACTATATTCTGTTAAAGTAACTGTCGCATTAGGATTGCCTTTGATGTGTTCAGTTAGAACAACGCCTTCATTATATGATTTTGAGACCTGGTTTGAATACCAAACCGAGCCACCAATCAACACTACTACAACCATCCCAATTACTAACCATGGATTTTTCATATGTTAGGAATTATACCAAATTAAATTTTATTTTGTTGATTTCTAATCCTCAGTGAAATTGTCAGTGAAATAGCCACTATTAGTGCCAGAGTGTACTCATAGAATGAATTCAAACCTTTCGGTTAACCGAAAGGTTTGCACAGGAATATTTCAACCATTTTATTTCTATAAAGAAGCCCGACTAACCTTTCATTCGAATGAAAGGTTAAAGTTATCAAGCGGTGACAAAAAATGGCTCATTGGTAGGAGTTGCTAGAACCAAAAATAGAAATATTGCTCCCGGCGGGGTTAACAACGACGCCATTTACCGTCTTCGCGAAAAACGAAGCAATCCACATCGTGGACATTCTGGATTGCCACGTCATTCCGCTTTCACTCCATTTCTCGCAATGACGACCTGTTTCAAATCGCATCCGTCACCATCGTTTTCGTCTTTGCTTGTTTGCGCAGGTAGGCGAACCGCAGTGTGGGAATCCATGTTCTTATAAACGATATTTAACTTGTAAAAAAAAATCAAATCAATCGCTATTCAATCCTACTGATACTGAATAAAGCTTGGTTTTGGTGATAATTTCAATACTTCAGCCGGTGTCAGCATATGGGTACTTGGTGGTTTGATATCATTTTTATAAAATAGTTTAAAGCCCGTAAATTGTACTGGCTCTGGCTCAATTACTTGATTGTAGGTGCCAAATTTCTTGGCCGGCTCTCCCCAACCATCCATATCCATAACTATTTGTACTTCTGGCAGTGGTTTAATTAGATTTGAATTAGTGACCATGGCATGAGTAAACCTATGTACAATCAAAATCTTTGGTGGAAGATTGTTTTTTTCTACCAAACTTGCCAAATATTTAGCAGCTTGATTGATTTCACTAGCATCAACTGTCCCAATAACTGTTCCTGGTCTAGCGCCTGTTACCATATGAAATTCAGGATCAATTGCCAGGTGGACTTGTGGCATACTCAGAAATGGTTCAAGTGACTTAATTTCTTTCTGCAAGTTTGCTAGGCCCACCTGTACTTCCAAAATCACAATTCCGTTAACTCTATCAGCAAGCTCAATCGCATGTTCAATCTGATCGTCCGGCATCCGAAAACGATACATTCCATCCGCTCCAGCACTGGCCTGGGCGGTGCTGGCAATATAATCAATTGCTGGAATAACTGGGGTGTCTGGATCAGCAGTCTCCCAGTTTTTTATTTCGGCCGTCAATCGTTGTATCATTTCATCAGCCGGGTATTCTCCCAAGGCACCCATCTTGGTTGAATAAAAATTTCCATAATAAGCAACAATTCGATTGAATGGTAGCAGTGCACCAACTTTTGGATATATCGCTTTAGCTGGCCAATTCTTTTTGGCACTTGATACCAGCTCCGAAGCAGTAGGAGGAATTATAGTTTCAACCTTCATTTCACTACTGCTGGCAGTGGTTGAAGCAACCACCACTGTTTTGGTTGTAATATCTAGTAGCTCTAACAATCCGTTATTCGCCAAAAATAATAACTTTCGATCGTAGGCCTCAGTATCCAATACTGGCGGTGGAGGGGTTAGCAACTCAGCTATTATTGTGTCCTCATTATCAGCAATAACCGACAAAACTAGTGGTTGGTAAGTTACAGTAAATACCGCCAGGTAATCAATCAGAAAAAAACCCGCGACCATTAAAATTCCAGCCACAATAGCCGTGGGTATTTCTCGCTGTAGTTTGATTCTCGGCTTATCAGGCAAAGAAATATTTGTTTTTGGTGTTTTAGTTTCCTCTGCCATAATTTAGAATTACATTTATTCTACTACAACAGAGCATTATTATTCTAATCTTTCCAGCATCTATGCCCTTGCTAATTTAGTAAAATAATGCTCTAATTTTGAATCAACAAACTATATTATATGGTCAAACGCCCCTTTATCCGAAAACAAAAAAAGAAAAAGCACGGGACGACTTTTTGGGATAACGAATATAAAAATTCTGACCATCTCCAACTCTCTACTGAACATAGTGAGGATTTGGAAAAATTCACCCGTTGGATCATCCGTCGCAAGCGGGGCGATATTTTAGGTGTTGGACAATCGGCTCTTGATGTCGGTTGTGGAAACGGGCGCAATCTCATTTTTTTGAGTAATACTTTTTCAATGCAGGGTGTTGGTTATGACATATCAGCAGAGGCCATCAATCAAGCTACCTTGGCATCGCGTGACCTACCGCTCATCTATACGGCTCGCAGTATTGCTGGCCTCCTTGAGGTTTCTGACAACTCACAAAGCTTGGTGCTCGATATGATGACCTCTCACTTTTTAAATGAAAAAGAACGGCTAGCTTTACGTGACGAAATTCATCGTGTCTTGATGCCAGGAGGTTTTCTTTTTATGAAAACATTTTTGGCTGATGGCGACCTGCACACCAGACGTCTACTACGAGAATTTCCCGGTAAAGAAAAATACACATATATCCACCCCGTTATCGGAGTCCCAGAATATGTGTACACAGAGGAAGTTCTGACTGAATTTCTGGCTGAAAAATTTATCATCCATAAAGTCTACCGCTCCCACAAACATGTGTTAAAAGGCAAGGCGCGCAAACGCCGAACAGTATCCATTTACGTTGAAAAAGATTTCCACTAGAAAATATCTGCGACAGTTTAATAGAGTAAGAGCATAAGCATTGCCACTGCTCTCACTCTATTTCCTTTTATCCTCTACTGCACTTGAGGATTATCATCCGCTATCGGATACTCCATACCATAATCGTTTGGGCTATTTGATTGATCGCCGGTATCGTTACCCATGGTGGTACTTGACGTCTCAGCGCCAACCTTAATTGATTCGTTACTGATTACTGCTCGCTCTGTTGTGGTAGTTGCAATATCATTTGACTCTATAATACTTTCGGTATCTGGTACTGACAACAACACAAAAATATAATAAGAACCAGCTAATATTATCAGTGCTTGTATAATTAAAATGATTCGCATATTTGTTTGCTATAATTTTACCATATTAGAACAATGAAATAGTATTTTTAATCCTTCTAAATATCAAGCATACATACCCGCCACATATCCAGTACTCCAACAAATTTGCAAACTATAGCCGCCTGAAGGTCTGTTAATGTCGAGTAGATCTCCAACAATATACAATCCAGGCACAAGACGCGATTCCATAGTTTTAAAATCAATTTCTGTTAGGGCTACTCCACCGTCTGTGATGATGGCTTTTTCTGCTCCTAGCAGATGATCAACGGTAAGAACAATGGACTTCATTCGAGCAACCAAGGATGTGCGGACGGCACTGCGCACACTATGAGAAAGAGTTTCACCATCAATTTTTGCCAAAGTAAGTAAAGGTGTAACTAACGCTGATGGAATAAGTTTGGCTAAAACATTTTTTAGTTTCCGATTTGATTCAGTCACTAATAATTCTTGTAGCTTGATGCGCAAAGCACCAGCATCTAATTCTGGTATAATATCAAGAGCCAGAGTCGCCGTACTATGCTGTAGCACATCACCGACCGTACGACTCATATTTAAAATCATTGGTCCACTAATACCGAAGTGAGTAAATAATAATTTGCCGGTATAGACACTGTGTTTTTTATCATCAGCCAGTAATGTCAATTTGACTTTTTCCAAACTGACTCCGCCAAGTGACTTTACCCATTCATCCTTAAGAGCGATGGGAACCAGAGCATAATCATTAGTGCGAATGGTGTGCCCCAAAGAAGCCAACCACGAAAAACCTTCACCGGTCGATCCAGTTTCTGGGCGGGAGGTGCCACCAGTTGCTACCACACATGAATGAGCCAAAATTGAATTTTTGTTACTAAGCTGAATAGTAAACTTGTGTTCATCATCGCCATAAATAATTCCCGTCACAGTTTGTCTGGTTCTGATTTCAACATTAAATTTTTGTAAGTCTTTATACAAAGCATCCCAAATTGACTGAGCTAAATCACTTACCGGAAACATCCGGCCAGAATTTTCCTCTTTTAGAGATACAGCACGGTTGGTAAACCATTCTATTGTTTCAGTAACTCCGTGTTGATCAAACGTTGAAAATAAAAATTTTCCTGCGGTTTGATAATTCTTTAACATCTCACGCACCACTGGCTTATTATTGGTCACATTACATCTACCTCCACCGGTAATTAAAAGTTTTTTACCAAGAGAATTATTTTTTTCAAGTAGCAAGACTTGCTTCCCCCTAGCGGCCGCTGTGGCGGCCGTCATCATCCCCGCCGGGCCACCACCGAGCACCACCACGTCCCAAACTTTTTTGTCTTTTGATTCCTTTATTTTTTTAATTAGTTTAGTCATATTCAGGACCAATTCTAGCGATAAGCCAACAATAATCTAAGTCCATTACCGACCACCAGTAAAGTGCCACCTTCATGTCCAATGACACCAAGTGGCAACGGTAGATGTCCAAAAATAGTTATTGTCACCATTACCATCATAATTCCCATAGCAAAAATTAAATTTTGTTTGATGATACGGTTGGCTTTCCGGGCTAACTGATAAGTATCCACTAACTTAAACAAATCGTTTGACAAAAGGGCGACATCGGCGGCTTCAATGGCCACATCAGTTCCAGCCACGCCCATAGCTACCCCTACGTGCGCCGTCGCCAAAGCCGCCGCATCATTAACACCGTCGCCGACAAAGGCAGTCATGTTATCATTACGAAGTTGCTGAACAATACTGACCTTATCCTCGGGCAAAAGTCCGCCATAGGTGTCTTCACTCAAAATCTGTAACTCGGTCCCCACTGCCAAAGCTACTGTCTTTGTATCTCCCGACAACATCACCAGACGAGTCACGCCCACATTTCGTAGCGCAGTCAAAGCAGTGATGGCTGTCGATCGCACCGTATCAGCAATACCAATTATGCCCAAGACTTCGCTCTCTCGACCAACTATAATGGTTGTCTTGCCACCACTTTCCAGACGCGACAAGGCCATCTCCACAGATTCATCTAGGATAATTCCCAACCCCAACAACAAGCGACGATTACCAGCCCAGTGATGAATATCGCCAATCTTGGCCATGACACCCTTTCCAGGCAAGGATGTTCCCACAGTGAAGGCACGGCTCTTTATACCAAGGTTAACGGCGTGAGAAATAACACTCCGAGCCAGAGGGTGTTGTGACTGAGATTCCAAGGTCACGGCCACAGCCAACAATTCGTTGTCGTCAACCGCTAGCGACACCACATCTGTCACTTGCATTTTTCCCTCTGTCAAAGTCCCTGTCTTGTCAAAGGCAATGGTTTTCACATTACCAAAATCCTCCAAAGCTGCTCCACCCTTGAACAATACACCAGTCCTAGCAGATGCCGCCAAGGCCGACAAAATCGCCGCCGGCACACTGATCACGACCGCACACGGACTAGCTACTACCAACAAGGTGGCCGCCTTGTAAAATGCCTCATCCAAAGGAACACCGATTAAAATAAAAATAACCAAAGCCAATACACTACCAACCAACACAAAAATCGTATAGCGCTGACCAAACCAATTACTAAAGTGTTCGCTCGGTGAACGTTTTGACTGGGCCTCTGTCACCAACTCAATCATGCGTGCCAAGGTTGATTGACTGGCTGGTTTAGTTACCACCACTGTCAAAATAGCGTTCTGGTTGACTGTGCCAGCAAACACGGCGTCAGTCGATACTTTATCCACCGGAATTGATTCCCCGGTGACAGACGATTGGTCAACTGCCCCTTCTCCACTCTCAATCACCCCATCGACTGGAATTCGTTCTCCCGGTCGAACCAACACTAACTGACCAACTATCAATTCTTCAACGGCTACCCGCGTGGTCGAGCCATCGCCATGAAGCAAATTTGCCTCATCTGGACGCAACTCCATCAGAGCGGCCACAGCTCGTTTGGTGTTGCCAATGGCATATTTTTCCAAAGTCCCGGCTAGACTAAAAAGAAACAACAGAATTGCCCCGTCGCGTACCGCCCCGACTCCAGCCGCCGCCAACGCGGCCAGTATCATCAAAAGATTTATATCTATCTTAGCAACTATGATATTTTTTAAGGCATTAATAGTTGCTGGTATTCCACCCGTCAAATAGGAAAGCAAAAAAGCGCCACCGATTAACCAGCCAGATACGCTTAATAATTGGAAAGCAATTCCCGCCACCAAACCCAAACCGGCCAAGAAAGTAAGGGAGGCATTTACCACTAACTCCTTTTTTTCATTCTGAATTTCAGCCAATATTTTTTCCGCAGTCATTTCCATTACTCTATCATAGCGTGACTAAACACTTAATCAAAACCGTCCTGCAGTATTTCTCAATCGGGAAGATGTGTCCTCTATATATTTATTTACTAAGAAATCTGTAGGCCTGAAATCCCATCGCCGCACCTACAATAGGAGCAAATAGATATGCAACAGTAATTGAATTTAGAGCAAATGCTACTGCAGGATTGAGAATTCCCGTCGAACCAGAAAATACCGCGATTAAAATTCCTAAAAGGAGAGAACTACCAACTACCACTCCAGACATTTGTTCTTTCACTTTTCCAAAGACGACTGCTGCAATACCGAAGGCAAAGAAAAATGCTCCGAGTGCTTCGGCCACAAAATGAGTCCCGTTAAAAGATAAAGGCATGGCAGAGGGGTTTGTAACGCCAAGGCCATTTGCAACCATTATTGCAACGGCCGCACCACATAGCTGTGCCATAATGTAGCCAAAAGCATTACGCGCAGATATTTTTCCAACCGCCCACAAACCAAGTGTGACGGCTGGATTAATATGACAACCAGAAATTGGACCAATGGTGTATACAAAAATACCTAGTGTTAGGCCAGCCACAACCGGCACAACTAAAACCGAAGAGTCACCAGCGGTCGCTGTCATCAAAACTACAAAAGATAAGGCAAAGGTCCCGATTATTTCCGCCACATAAGTTACATAAGTTTTTGACATACTATTTTGATATAAAATAAATAATAATCTGATTTTGTCATCTCCGAGTTTGTTGTTGACCTTCTATTCTAAAGAAAATCCTGCTGTTTCCCAACCTATAATTCCCCCTTCAACATTTACTAATTCGGCAGTAACGCCGAGAGACTCCAACTGTGCTATGGCTATCTGGCTTCGGCCTCCACTACGACAATGAATATAGACTGTCTTTTTTTCATTAAATTCCGGCACGTGGGCTGCGATTACATCAAGTGGTACACTACGTACGCCAGGTATATGCGCCTCATTATATTCATCTGTAGTACAGACATTAATAAAGTCCACCGTAGGGTTACTTGCTTCGGCATTAATTACCTCTTGAAACGCTTGAACTGATATATGTTTCATTGATTTTGACTAATATTTAATAAATAACCCAAATCATCACTTCTGCCAATCCCGAACTATGAATTCTGGTCTTTTTCCATCAAAGACTATTTCGAGTTTTTGGCGCTCTTTCCATTTGAATTGTCGAACCAATTCTTTTGGAATCGTGAGAACATAACTATGTGAACTGGCCTTCGTGAGTTTTCGTACAAATTTTTCTGTCATATGTATATTATACCACGTCAGTACGTGCGTACTGACGGTCACCTTAACATGCGCACATTACTGACTCCACAAGGGTTTCTTTATCAAAACTTTTGCATAAGTGGGACAATCGTTTGTATGAGCGCCTTTTAGGTATCCAGCGCTCATCAGAAACTCTCCAACAATCTTACCGCCAGTAAACTTAAAATTTTTTTTAAATATCCTCACCCACTCTTCTTTTGTTTTTGGATGGTGTAATTCTAGCCATTTTTCAAAACTTCCAAACTTTTTCTGGATCTGGGCAATGGCTTTTGCATTTTCAATAACAGCGTTAATTTTTAATCGGTTACGAATAATGCCCGAATCACTCATCAGTCGTTCTCTATCCTTGTCTGTATACTTGGCGACTTTTTTAATATCAAAATTGTTGTACGCTTTCCTAAAATTTCCCTCCTTATTTAAAATTGTCTCCCAACTCAAACCAGCTTGATTTATCTCAAGCACCAGTCTGGCAAAGAGCTCATCGTCATTATGAATGGGAAACCCGTACTGAGTGTCATGATAAACCTTATGAATCACCTTTTTCATATCAGTATTCATGGCAACAAAATCACAGTAAGACATACCATGAGTATATCAAAACACATAAAATAATCCCCTCAACATACAAAAGCACTTCTCTAATGGGAAGTGCTTTTTGTATGTAATCTTGTTATGTATAGCACCCGTACTAATTACCACTAACTATCCTTTAGAAGATCACTCATAGACTATAGGTTGCTTCGTCGCAACTCCTTGCAAAGAGGACAGTGAGGACAGACGTGGATTGCCGCGCTTCGCTCGCAATGACGAAGTTCGTTCGTCTTCGCCGTCCACCACCCGTCTTTGCGAGTCGCAACGTGGCAATCCACGTCTGTTGTGTCTTCATGGATTGCCGCGTCACTCCGCCATCGCTCCACTCCCTTAACAGGGACTGTATGCCTTGTCGCTCTTTTTACAAAAGAGCTGGCAAGGTCTTGCAAAAGTTCACTGGACTTTCTCACCCACGCTTTCTCACTCGAGAAGACGATGGTGGAGTGGCATCCCAAGTGTCTGGCTTTGCTCATTCTTTCTCAGTAATAATTCCAACATCGACTGTTCAGCCAACGATTCTTGTTTTTTATGTTCCCGTTCTTTTGGGAGAATTGACTGCTCTGCAAAAACTAATCAACTACCACCGCCAGAGGCGGTGGTATGACTCCGGCCTAGAAGGCTTATTTGTTAATGAGTAATGTTACCCTTTCCCTTCACGTTCTTGTTGCCACTTCACATACTTATTAATTTGTTCCTCGTTTAATCCCACCGTTGATACACAGTATCCGCGACTCCAGAGGTGTTTGCCTCAATATGTCTTCGTGGGTTCTCGTTGTTCTTGGAATAACTTGATGGCTATCTTGCCCTTGAGGAATCCCATGATTTCTGAGACAGCATACTTTGGTGGAATAGAGATGATTAAGTGAACGTGATCCGATTGGATG
>Ga0100393_10006525_pt1 | contig 10370 bp, 4 predicted proteins | sample CryGeymeta201517_FD_81546 | JGI IMG/M metagenome (GOLD analysis project Ga0100393, IMG submission 81546) | Groundwater microbial communities from Crystal Geyser aquifers in Utah, USA - Crystal Geyser metaG 2015-17 | ecosystem: Environmental > Aquatic > Deep subsurface > Groundwater | place: USA... | reverse complement strand
CATAAAAAAAAGGCCAGATTGCTCTGGCCTTGGTTTTCTGAAACGTACTATCAATAAAAAAACGAGACCCTGCAGGGAGGGCCTCAGTATTTTTAAGCTTGGGAAGCGTTGAGCAAAGTTGCCATTGCACTTCCTATGTCTGCAGGAGATTCCACCACGTGGATTCCACATTTACGCATGATTTCCATTTTAGCGGCAGCGGTATCGTCTTTACCTCCAACAATTGCTCCGGCATGACCCATACGGCGACCAGCAGGTGCAGTTTGTCCGGCGATAAAACCAACAACGGGTTTTGTGCCATTTTCTTTGATCCATTCAGCAGCTAGTGCTTCATAGTTTCCACCAATTTCACCAATCATAACGATGGCATCGGTTTCTGGATCATTCATCAACATCATAACGGCTTCGCGCGTTGGAGTTCCAATAATTGGGTCGCCACCGATACCGATTGCTGTAGAAACACCTAAACCAGCTTTCACAATTTGATCTGCTGCTTCATAGGTTAGTGTACCTGATTTAGAAACAATACCTACTCGGCCTGCCTTGAAAACAAAGCCCGGCATGATGCCTACTTTCGCTTCACCTGGAGTGATAACCCCTGGACAGTTCGGACCGATGAGTACACAGTCTCTTTTCTTGATATAGGCTTTTACAGTGATCATATCACCTGTAGGAATGCCTTCAGTGATGCAAACGATTACTTTGATTCCTGCATCGGCCGCTTCCATGATGGCATCGGCTGCAAATGCGGGAGGAACAAAAATAATGGATACATCGGCTCCAGTAGTTTCTACCGCAGACTCAACCGTATTGAATACCGGACGATCCAAGTGGCTAGTGCCTCCTTTTCCTGGAGTAACTCCACCCACCACATTGGTGCCATATTCAATCATTTGAGACGCGTGAAAGGTACCTTCACTGCCTGTAAAACCTTGTACGATGATTTTTGAATGCTTATTAACGAGAACGCTCATGTCAAAAAATTTGGCGCAAATTAGCCTTATTGATGGAGATTAGAAAATGAAATTGAAGAAAGACACTGCATATTCAACCTTTTTGCCTTCTTGTCCGTCTCAGAACTCTAGGCACAAATTCTGCAATGCTTTATATTCGAACGCTCATGAAAAACCTTTTCATCCTATCAATTCTATTAATTCTTGTTTCTAATTCAGCTGTTGCTCAGCCAACTATGCCGAAAGAAAGGCAGGCGGAAGTATACATGCAGAATGGAGATTTTGTAACGGCCATTGCACTTTATAGTGAATTGCTAAAAGAAGACCCAAAAAATGTGCGCTATCTCACCAATTTGGGTTGGTCTAAATTAAATGCAAGTTCTTTCACCCAAGGTGCAGATGATTTATTAGCCGCTGTCAAGCTAGATAATTCGTGCAGTCGTTGCTACGTGGGCTTGGCCATATTTAGCATGCAAAATGGGTTTTTGGATGATGCACTTGAGCAAGCCACATTGGCCGTAAAAGCAGAAGACACGGCTTCCTTTAATTATTTTATTCGTGCCCAGATTTATGAGGCCAAAGGTGAAAATTATAAGGCCGGAAAAGATTTTAATACTGCGATTGAAAGGAACCCTTTGGTGGCCGATTATTATTACTCACGCGGAAACTTTCTCTTCCGCTTGGGAAAATACCAGGATGCAATTGATAATTTTTCCAATGCCCTCGCCCTAGAGCCAACTGTGGCAGACTTTCACTTTCAAAGGGGCTATACGTATTATATGCTCAAGAATTTTCAATATGCCGAAATTGATATCCAGCAGGCTATTCAACTCGACAGTACAAATGCGGATCATTGGTTAGGACTGGGTGCGATTCAAGAGGCATTAGGTAAGGTGGATGGCGCTTTATTTAGCTATGGAAAAACAGCTCAACTAAGTCCGATGAATGCCTTGGCCTATTTCAACCGCGCCAATATTTATTTCGAACGGGCCATGCTTGATTCATCCTGCGTGGACTATGCGCGCTGTTTAAGAGCTCTGGGAGCAGCCCGCTATCCACGAGAAGATATGCGGCAAGAAGCACAATCGATGTTAAACAATCATTGTGATACGACTTCACCGGCTTATTATTATCAACGTGGATTGATGGCTTTGGAATTAAAACAATGGCAGGCAGCAAGAAAGATATTAAATGATGGCATAGCTAAATGGCCAGAACATCCGCTCATCAATAGCTTTCTAGGAAATACGTATATGGGACTAAAAAACTATGATGCAGCTATCGTCGCCTATAATAATGCACTGAAGAAAACCAATGAAACACCAGATGATGTGCGCAATTCGTATACGCTCAAATCGAATAATGTCGACCCTGATATCTATATGCGCCAGCTTTATTCCAGTGTATACGATGGATTGTCGAAATCGTATTTAGCTCTGGGTTATCTGGAAGAGGCCAAAGAATCAGTGGAGAAAGCCATTTTCCTTGCTGAAAAAATTCCCGAAGCACCGGTATTGCCATTAAAATTGATGCGGGCCAATGTGCTCTCTGCAATGGGAGAAGACCAGTTAGCTTTCTCCATTTTGGAAGAAATTATCAAACTCAATCCAGAATATGCATCGGCCTACGTTGTGCGCGCCCGCATCTTACTAAAGAAGGCAATTGCCACCTCAAACAAACGTGCGAAATTTAGTTTTGCTACCGCCCCAAAATCAGGGATGTATTATTTGCAGGAGCCTAGCCGCTATAAAAAATCACGGGTAGACCAGGTAATCATAAACAGTGCTTTAGGAGATGCACGTGTTGCCTTAGCCCTAAACCCAGATTTTGCGGAAGCATATTTCGTCATCGGACAAATTAAGTACTTTACTGGTCTCAGCGACTATTGTCAAGATTTCCTCAAAGCGCAAACTTTGGGTCTAGAAGATGCCATGGATTTGCTTGGAAAACCCTGTGAGAAATTGAAATAACAGCTACTGTCCGACTGGCTCATAAAGGAACTCTACATGATAGTGATCGTCGTGACGAAGCCAGTTTTTCTTATAGACAAAATTGATGTCTTTGATCATAGGGCCATAGGATGTCGCATAAAGCTTGGGTAAAAATTCCGGGGCAAAGATGATTCTACGAATGCTTATTCCATGTTTCTTTCCTTCTACTTGTAAGAAATAGAGATGGGCCGCCATGCTTTCAAAATCTATCGCATATTTCCCGCTTAAGGCACTGGAATCAAATTCACGGGCATATGCAAAGCGGTTAAAAATATGGGTAGGCAGGGTTGTGATGCTAGAATCTTTGGTGCGAATTACCGGTACCATAAAATCAATGACTAGTCCGTTTTGGTGGGTATAATGCGGCCAAAACTTACCGCCTTTTGTCCATCCGCATTCTCCATAAAGATATTGGTTATTGGGAAGGGCTTTATTTATTGTATCGTAGGTAGCTAGCACAGTCTTTCTCAATTCACTATGTACTCCATTTCTTCCAAGTGCCATCAGGGTATGGCTCACCCCAGAGAAATTATCTCCCGAACTGGGCAAACGTTTTCCATATTCCATAGATCCATCCCAACTCTCTCCATGACTAATGCTCCTGGTATCATTTTCGAAGTGAATCATCACAGGGTTGATAGCCTGACAAGAGGCAAATAGTAGGCATAATACCCCTAATCGCCATATCCATTTTGTAATGTGTTTTCTCTTCATCTCATTTAAATATACCCGATTAAGAGAATATATTCTCATCATCTCATCACTCGTCATCTCCTCATTTGGAAATGCCTAGCTGTGCCGCAGTACCAATACCCATCACTCAACAACCACAGTGCCTCCTCCATGATAGCTATGGTATTCTCCGTTATACATGGCGTCGGCTCCTATTGGTCCCATTTTGAATTTACCACGAGAAACTGCCCGAACGAGGAAATAGTAGTATTTCGTGCTTCCTCTTGCATCGGTATAGAGGTTCACCCGATCATCTCTAAAATCATAATAATCGGGAGTTGCTTTATTGGTAATCCAATCCATTTGGGGTAGGTCATTCAATCGTGGATTCTCAATCTCGAATCCCGCGGGAAGCATATCTGTTATTGCTATATTTTCAATCTTGCTTCCATTCAAGGAACTTATCGCGACACGCACCACTATGAGCTCGTTCTGCTTGAAAGTCAATCCGCTATGGGTTTGTCCGAATCGATTAAAGTAGGTTCGTCGCACGCGGAGAAAATTATCATTCTCTTCGAACGCTCCACTTGCATTGATCCCTGACACTTCTGCAAATAGATATACCGGACCCTTACCATTGACCTCCAACTCGAGATTTCCTGATTGTAGATCTTTAAGGTAGAGCTTGAGATCTTCCTTGCCATCAAAGCGACCAATTACTTTCCCATCTGATTTCACCAAAGCATTAACGCTGCCAGTGCCCAATTGTTTATTGAGTTTGCCCATGGCCAAGAAGGTATAGACCAACTCCTGGGTATTGTGATAACGGCCAGATTTAAGCTGCGTACTCAGTAAACGTGCAAGCTCTGGAATCTGAGCATTGCTTGGGTCCACCTCGATAAGTGTATTTAAGCTTAAGGCCAAGTTCCGCATGTCGGAAGAGAAATTGCCGCCAAATTCAGCGCGAGTAGAGGTTTGGGGGAATCCTACAGGAGCTAAATTTTTGAAGCTTGACATATCGCCCACGGCCGCAAAGGCTGCTCCGAGTAAGTATTTCGATTCGGTAGTTAACAGGTCTGCACTTGACTTAAAATGATTCATCAATGAACGATTTGGCTTGCCTGCCATAGCCAGCACATAAAGGCTGTAGATTTGCGAACGGTTTGCCATTTTTCGCGTAATCCACTGTCCTCCGTCCATATACCAAACCGACTCGGAGAGTTTTTCAGCATTCTTATAATTCATATAACTCACGCTGCGGTCAATGATTTGTTGATTCACTTCATAGCCTGCTTTTTTAGCTTCGATTAAAAAGTGGGTCGCATACACAGTGCCCCAATAGCTTTCGTAATACCCACCTGGCCAGTAGGAGAGGGCCCCATTGTATTGCTGCATATTGCTCAGCTTGATAATCGCCTGACGCACATTATACTGCGGGTCGGCCGAGTTTTCTTCCCCTCGCCCTAAATAGCCTTTGTAGTTTTTCATGAAATCAGCCAAGTACAGCTGCGGAAAGGCCTTGGAGGTGGTCTGCTCCACACAGCCGTGCGGATAACCTACGAGGTAACTGAATTTGTCCATAAACTGAACCATGGGAGAGCGGCTGACAAGTATCGTACTGGTCCTACTTTCTGGTATCAATGCATCAAATTGAGAGAGTATAAATTGATGTTTGCCTGCTTCCAACATGCTACTTGATGTATGTCGGGTTAGAGGAACAGCAGGACGAACCGTAATATCCAACTCCTCCTTGAAAGTCTCACCTAGGGCAGTTACTAAAACTGTAATTTTTCCGGTGCCCATGGTGTTTTTCGCCTTCAGTTTGAACGAATGAACTCCTTCAGAATTGGCAGACACCTTCAAAGAGGTGCTAGCGCTTCCATCAATTTCAAGTGCTCCTTCAACCTTTATTTCCACCTTGGCCTGGCCGTCTTTTCCCGTTGTATTGGCTAGGTTCACTGGCAAGGCCACTTCATCGCCTGGAGATAAGAAGCGTGGTAGGGCTGTATTGATAACCATCGGATCAGCCACCTTCATGCTTTTGCTCGCCGCTCCGAATGAACCGCCTTTATAGCATACTGCCATTAAGCGTATTTCTCCATTGAACTGTGGAATATCCATTTCATAGACCGCTTCTCCTTTGCTATTGGTATGTAAGATGCCACTCCATTCTGAAAGGAGTTTTACTCGTTTATTGGCTAAAGGATTGGCCCGTTTTCCTCCTCCAGCTTCCATGTCGGCATCTCCACCGCTGCTTTTTTTGCTATTGAGTTCAGGAAAAAGTAAGGCATAGATATCATAGCTGCTTACCTGCAATGCCCGCTTTTGGTAGAAATAGCCATGTGGGTCTGGACTCTTGAAATTTTTCATCTGGAGTATTCCCTCATCTACCGCAGCAAAGGTCACTTCTATATCCGACTCTGGCTTGGAGCGTATGGTTATCTTTTGCTTGGTTCGAGAACGACTTTTTTCTACCGCCAAAATTTCTACCGGCAATCTTGACGATTTATTCTCCACCATAACAGGAATATAGCCATGCGCTACAGTCAATGGCATCATTGACCCATCCATTGGCCTAATCAAGGTGGCCGAAACGTAGACATTCGGCACATGCTCATCTTTTACGGTGAAGCTAAATTCTGCCGATTTTTTATCCGTTTCTATCACGCGGTGCTCTAAAACATCATTGCGCTCAATGCTCACTAGAATTTTTCCAGAGAATGGAGTTTTCATCAAGACTTTCACCTTATCGCCTACCTCATAATGGTCTTTGTCGGTTTCCATCTCTATTTGTCCTTCGCTATTCACCTGGAAGGAGCTGCTTTGCGTTTGACCCCATCCATAGGCATAAAAATGATAGCTCACATAGGCTTGCGAACCATTCTCCCGTACACGCACTTCATATTGTCCGCTGACCACCGGAGTAAAGGCAAATGCATATGGACTGCTTCCAAAGGTGATATTGCGCGTCATGGCAATCTTCTCTACTTTACGTGAGCGGTAGCGGTAGTAGTTATTGCTATTTTCAATTACATTTTGCCATTCGTAACGGTAGACTTCCACCAAGGCCTTGGCTCCAGATTTGAATTTATCATTGGCATCAACTGCAACCAGTTGAATGTTCATAGGACTATTGGTGCTCACAAAATAATCTTCCACATTTACGCCATAGAACACATCCTGCGTCATCACTTTCGATTGAAGCTGGGAATGAACTGGCCTTCCGCTTTCATCAAATACGGTGGCATACTGACGAATATTCACAATGCCAGTGCCTTTCATCGCTTTGCTAAGTATGGAAGATTCGCTAAACGTTCCGTCAGTTCCGGTTTTTCCTTCGCGAAGAATTGTGCTGTATTTGGTTTCGTCGCTATTATAGAAACTGTAGGTGGGATACTGCTTACTACGGTAATTTTCTCGATTGAATTGCAGGTTGAATTCGTAATTGCGGTTTGCGGCCGGTGGTCCGAAGAAATTCTCTGCAAATGCGGTATAACGCAGCGTGTCGCCCGGACGATAAAACTCCTTATTTAATTTGCCTTTGATTCGAATGCGGTCGGGCATAAATTCTTCGATTTGTATACGGTAGGAGGCAAGATGAATATCGTTTCCATTGTATACTTCGAAAGAATAATTTCCTGTTAGTGCTGATGGTGGCAAATCAATGGCAGTTTCAAAGGCACCTTCTTTATTTGTTTTTACTTTTTCTGATTTAAGTTCCTTGCCATTAGGCATTAAGATTTTCCATTTCAATGGAACCACACCCACCGTCTTCCAATTATTGGTGCGCACGATCGTGTTCAGGTGTACGGTTTCCCCCGGTCGGTATAAATTTCTTTCGGCATAGATATAAGCATCGAAGCCAGAAATATGCTCGTATTTACCCCCAACATCAAAGCGTGAGGTTTCTACTTTTGTATTGGAGAAGGGAACAAAGTTGAAATCCTTCTCCGTCTGCACCGTGATCATAGCCGTAGTAAAGCCCGGTGATTTCTTATCGAGATTATCGAAGACCAAAACCCCATCGCTTCCCGTGCGACCTTTCACCATGAGTTGGTTATTCGAACTGATTAGATTCACTTCGACATTGGATAATGGCTTGGCATCGAGAATACTATGGGCCATCACCATCACTTTGGTTTCGGTAGTTTTGGCCATGATTCCAACATCTGAAATGGAAACCAGCTTGTTGGCTTTCAAGTAACGCTCGCCTGCAGAACTCACGGTCACGAAATAAATGCCCTTGTAATCCATACTTTCCTTAGGGATATCTAGGTTGAGTGCTCGGATGCCATTGATCTTAGGTAAAGATGTCGTGCTTATTTCCTTCTCATAGATGAGGTCGCTATAATGGCCATCCCCATCTTCTCGGAAGGTAGTTTTATTGCCGATATACTCATCCAACTCGTAGTCATATTCCCAATTTGTATAGGAATTCTGACGCAAGTAAGAGAGGATATTATTCTGGTATATTTTATAGATTTTGACCTTGATTTTGGGAACGTTGACAATACTTACTCCGATGTTTTTTGCCCCGGCACTGCTCAGATACATGGCTTTTTCATTGGTAAAGGCAATACTTGGTTTTAGTTCTCCAAAGCTGAGGTTCTTCTCAAGGGCTTCTTTCATTTTGCCTCCTAAAACTCCTTCTAGTTTCGGAAGGATGGTCAGGGCGTAAATTTGTGAGATATCAAAGCTTCCACGAATTTCAAAACCATTGCTCAATAGGGTAGAGCTGGTTGAAATTCCCGGACTTAGTTTATAAACTCCGGTAAGGTCATTATTGATAAGTTCTTGAGAGGTGAGGACGGTGATAACTCCTTCATTGTTCTCGTAAACAGCATTAATATCGGTAATGTCGAGACGTAGGCGGGAGGGTAATATTTGAGCCAATTCGTGCTCATCCTGACTGCTTCGATTACTTGCATCCAGCATGATACCCTTTTTAAATTTAAGTCGAAGCATCACATCTTGATCGCCCTTATCTCCTGGGTCTACGGTAATATGAACTTCAGAACCATTGGCTTTGCTTTCCAATTGGGCAATCACCTTTGTGTCGTCGAGGTATACTTCTAGATTTGGTAATAATGTGCTGATATCGATAGCATAATTGAACTGAATCTGCGCCTTGATACGAACTTGTTGGGTCCCAGATTCGCGCATCCAGAATGACTTGACAGACTCTCCTTTCAAGTAAGGGGTATGAAAGGAAATTTCTTGTTTGATATCATTTCCCAGATACAAGCCTTTTTCTGTGGCATGGTCGAGAATTTCTTTATTGAATTCGATATGATAATCGGTACTGGGAGCAAAAGAGTGGTTTGGAGAAAATACCAAGGTATTCGCGCTGCTCCAACGAAAACGACCGGGCACTTCAGGCTCGATGCTAAAATATGGGCTGCTATCCCAAACCCCGACGAGCTCCGGTGGCACTAAATCGTGGCTAAGCGAAAATTCAAGATTTTGTTGAAGGGCTATTTCATTCGAAAAATTGCGCTGGTTCAAGGCGACTTCATTGGCAGGTTTCCGCATGCAGGAGCCGAGGGCAAACATGGAAAACAATGCGAGGATTAGAATGTTTTTTGACATGATATTGATTCTGGTTCTGAAATATAAGGATTATTACTTTTTGTAACGTTTTTAGCCCTCTCAGAATTGTTGATAATGTGAATTGAATTGCTCCGATTTTTGTAAGCTGGGTTGCTTTCGCACGTTAAAGATTTCGCGCAAATAATATCTCATCATCTCATCATCTCCTCACGTGTTTTGTCTGGCAGTCTCGTGTCTGGCAGTCTCATGTCTCTTTGTCTGGCTATCTCAAAACCTCGATCTCTGGAACACTCGCAACCTCAAACTCTCGATCTCTCGAAACCTCGGAATCTCGAATGCCGAATTGCTGAAAAAGAATAACTTTGTCGCTTCTTCGATTTATGACAGAAAAGATCATTATTCTTGATTGCGGTTCTCAGTATACTCAGCTGATTGCCCGCCGGGTTAGGGAGCTGAACGTGTATTCAGAAATTCATCCATATAACCACATGCCTGAACTTGATGAAACGGTGAAAGGTGTTATAATTTCAGGCTCTCCGCATTCTGTGCGTGATCATCATGCTCCAGATATCGACCTTTCATTTCGGGGTAAATACCCTGTATTGGGGGTTTGTTATGGCGCGCAATTTTTGGCGTATAAAAATGGTGGCGACGTACAGGCGAGCAAGCATCGCGAGTATGGAAGAGCGGCATTGAAAACGGAAGCAAGCGACCTGTTCAAGGGCATGAAGCCAGCCTCTGTAGTTTGGATGTCGCATGGTGATACCATCACAAGTTTGCCAGAGAATTTTGAATTAATTGCCTCTACTGAATCTGTCTCAAATGCTGCATTTAAAATTGCAGGTGAGTTGACCTATGGCATTCAGTTTCATCCTGAAGTAACCCATAGTGAAGAAGGAAAACTCCTTTTAGAAAATTTCATGATGGGAATTTGTGGTTGCACTGGCGATTGGACTCCGGAGCATTTTATCGAGTCGACGGTCAAAGAAATTCGTGAAACCGTTGGAAAGGATAAAGTAATCCTTGGCTTGAGCGGTGGAGTAGATTCATCGGTGGCTGCCGTATTGATTGAAGAAGCCATTGGCGATCAGCTTCAGTGCATCTTTATCGATAACGGACTCTTGCGTAAAGACGAGTTTGAAGCGGTATTGCATTCCTATTCAGGAATGGGGTTGAATGTGAAAGGAGTACGTTCAGGAGATCT
>Ga0100393_10006512_pt1 | contig 10382 bp, 7 predicted proteins | sample CryGeymeta201517_FD_81546 | JGI IMG/M metagenome (GOLD analysis project Ga0100393, IMG submission 81546) | Groundwater microbial communities from Crystal Geyser aquifers in Utah, USA - Crystal Geyser metaG 2015-17 | ecosystem: Environmental > Aquatic > Deep subsurface > Groundwater | place: USA... | reverse complement strand
TGCATTATTAGCAGGAGCAGCATTGAATATGAAGAGTTGGATACGGAAAATCCGCTCTTTTGTCCTTTTTTGGCTGCGAATATATTTGGAATCATTCCAGTTCCGGAACCAATATGTGCCTGATATTGGACTAAATTGGGCTTCTTAAGGAACGACTATTTTAGTGAGCTTCCGATGAGGGTAAGAGGGTTCCTGAAACTACGTTATCTATTATCGGAATGATTTTATCTGTTGTTCCAAACTTTACACGTACAGCTGCAAGTTTCTTAGGAATAAGAAGTTCGGTCTCGAAAGTGAGGATGGATGAATGCATGCCCTTATAAAGCACATTCTCTTTTGCGTCGAGAATTGTAATAACGCCAAGTTCACTCGGGTTTGAACTAGAATAACCGGTTAAAGTTATAAGGATGGATTTATTATCTGCCCAGTTATATGGGCTGCTTGCATCGAGCTCTTCAGGTTTTTCTATCCTAGTAGAGCTCGACTCAGGAGTATCTGCAAGGTCTCTCTTACATGAGCTTAGGGAAAATCCCAAAATGAACACAAAAGCGATAAGACTGAATGTTGATGATTTCATGATTTCTAATCTATATGAATATCATGCCGCTTTCGAAGTGGACCATCTATGCCACTTAAGTTATTGAAAAATAGATACTTGATTATTTTTATACCCTATCCTTATCTTGCAATGATTCCAATAACGGGAACAAGGTCTTTAATTGGGTTGTTTCTTTAAATTGGATAAGATTACATATATGGGGTGCTGGCTATTCTAAATTCTTTACTGATAATTAATATAGAGCGGATGAATTTCTATACGAAGCGCCAGAATTTATATACCAATCAGAATAGGAGCCACCACTGGATAATACCCAATCAATAAGCTTGGAATAGCCCGAAGTAATGTCTTTCTTTTCTAGCATATATGGACTGCTGCTAAACGTTTCAATGACCCATGGAAGGTTGTTTTTTGATTTATAGTATGTCCCAGTACTTATATTACTATTGTCATATTCTGAGCCAAATAAGGATTGGTTCATGAGGTTGGTCGGCGCATAATTTAGCTTATGAAGTTCTCTTCCTCTTTTCTGATTGATGACTATAAAAGGATTAAAACTAGCAAGGGTAAAATCATTCAAGGTTATGCCTGTATTATTTAAGCTAAATTCAACCACAATGGTACTGGTATCATAAGCGATGGAAGAGCCATTTCTTTCAATATTCACTCCGGTTCCAGCGCCAGAAAATCCAATCGTTTTCAAAGCATCATCAAATACAGGAATTACGGCAAAGGTTTGTCCAGACTCGGTTCCATTGCCGTCGAGTTGGAAAAGACCGGTACTCAATTTCTGCCCAGTCACGGATAGGACTTTGGAAGGCTCGATTTTATCTAGTTGAAATGCGAATCCATTTTTATAACTCGCTCCGATTGCCCTGAGAACAATGCTTATTTCAGCTCGTGTAATTTGTCCTTTCGCATTGCTGAGGCAATTCACCTGATAATCAAGTACAAGATCATTAAAATCGTAATCTCCTTTACCAGGCCAAAGGTCTTCAAACATAAGTGTCGTATAATTATGTCCATTCAGGTAATTATTGAAGGCTAATGCTGGATCATTTGGATATTCGTCGTGTTTATCCATTATGCCATCTCCATCGGTATCGGTGCTCAAGTTTTGGGGCAGACAAGCATTTGATGGATTAGAATAGTAGGCACCGGGTAAGCTTATTTCATCTAATATGCCTCGCGTACTACTCGGGATTCCCGTAAAAGAGAATATTATTTTATAGATACCGACACGTTTGATATTAAAGGAACCTGTTACAATTTGGGTGGCATTTGCTGCAGTGTAGGAAGAGTAGGAATAATTGGTGTCATATTGATTATTCGTATAATCATAAACGATGACGTATAGCTTTATTTTGGCAGCCTGTTCCTTACCGCTCAGTCGGTGCTTAAACTGAATGGCACCATTCGGGTTTATAATCCAAGGAGATTTTATGGAATGAAAATTAGCATTTATGGGCGCAGTTCTAGCGCTTTGGTTTCCGCTAATAACTTCTGAACTTGTGCTGGTATAAGCCACAGACTGAAATTCCCAACAATGTGCAGCGTCAATTTCTCGGCGCCCTTCCATTGAAAGCGTGGTCGTTTGCGCCATTCCAATCTCACTATAGCCGATAAGGGAGAGAAGGAGGGTGAATTTTATTACTCTAATTAGCATACTTCCGACGATTAAGGAACGATGGGTAAACTAGGTAAGAGACTGCTAACAATTGTTCCATCTCCAATACTTAATTTTCGTTTGGTAATGCCATATTCCATATTGATAAACTCCAGACTTGTTGGAACTTGAATATGTAGGTTGATTTCTTCTCCTGAAGGGTGAGCTCCTTTGTAAAGGGTATTTTGGTTTGGATCGCTCAAGATAAGGACCGTTTTTTGATCGACAAAATTGGCATTGAATCCTGAAAAATGAAGAATCACTTCGCGTGATGTAGACCAATCAAAAGTATTACTGGCAGAAATATTATCGAAGGAAGTTGGTCTTTGTGTTGTGCCAGTTGGAGCGCTTGGTGGTTCTGGCTGACATGCTATACAAGCCACTAAACATAGCAAAATAATAAAGTGAAAAAGTGGTTTCATATGTGTGAACTCTCCAAAATTGAATCCAAAGAGGAGTATGATTCGTAAATTCTAGATAATCAACCGATTAGACATGTTAGGGTATAGGTCTCAAAAGGGGGAGTACTCCTAAAATGGGAACTTGATTTGGAAATTGAAAAAAACGGACTCTCCCCCGTAAAATCGAATGGCTTAGGTTAAGGAATCATCAGGTTTCGGATTTTCCTCTTGAGTATCGGGTGCCGCATTGGATTGTTCAGTAGATTTTATATGCTCAACATCAGATATTTCTTCTATCGATGGCACAGAATCTTGTTCTCCCATATCTGTATCGGTATTAAAAAAACGCTTTTGAAACACGAGGATGAAGAAAACGCCCATACTGATAGAAGCGTCGGCCAAGTTGAAGATGGGGCGGAAAAAGACAAAGTAATCTCCACCTAACCATTCTGGTAAATAGCCTTTGAGAACAGGCATATAAAACATGTCGACTACTCTTCCATGAAACCAAGAGGCATAACCCGTATCTGGAAATGCTGTGGCAATTTGGTAATGGGTACTTTCCGAAAAGAAAACACCATAAAAAACACTGTCGAGTATATTGCCAGCCGCTCCAGCAGTAATCATGGCCAAGCAAATAACAAAGCCGATTTTAGCACTTTGCTTAATTTGAGTAAATAGATAATAACTCAGTCCACTCACCGCTACCAAACGAAATAGTGTTAGCAGCAATTTGCCATAAGCGCCTCCAAACTCCATCCCAAATGCCATTCCTGGATTTTCGGTGAAATGAAGGATAAACCAATCGCCAATAACATGGATTTCCTCATCCATCGTCATGGTAGTCTTGATCCAAATTTTTAGGGCTTGGTCAAGAAAAAGAACAGAGATTATTACAGCTAAAGCTGCACGTATTCCTGATTTATAGCTGGGATTATCGGCCATCTTGTATACGAGCTTTTAACGATACTGGTTTAGTTTCGCTTCTATGCTCATTGTGGTATGCGGCACTGAACGTAAACGTTCTTTTGGAATGAGTTTACCCGTCACCTTGCAAACGCCATAGGTTTTGTTCTCTATGCGCATCAAAGCAACTTCAAGATTTTCAATGAATTTTCGTTGACGAGAAGCCAATTGACTCACATTCTCTTTGGAATGCGTGGCAGAGCCATCGTCGAGGGTTTTATAACTACCTATCGTATCTTCCGTTCCATTTGCATTGGCATTGGAAAGATAATCTTGCAACGTGTGCAGTTCATGACGGGCCGCATCGAGTTTTCCGTTGATGAGGTCTTTAAATTCTTGTAATTCGGCATCACTGTACCGGGTTTTTTCTTTCTCTGACATAGCTTATCTCACTTTGCTAATTTCAATAAACAAGGGAACACCGTCAATTTCGTTTTCAAGGAACCCATCATTGGTCTTATCGACGTAAAGCAGATTATCTGCCAATAATTCCGCGCAAATATAATTTTTAAACGTTTCGAAGGAAGCTTTTAATTGTTCACCTCCTCCAATTTTTACTTGGATGCGATCCGTCACGTCCAAATCGCTGTCCTTACGCATATTCTGAACCCTATTAACCAATTCGCGTGCCACGCCTTCGGCTTTTAGTGTCTCATCGATGTGGATATCTAAGGCTACCAAATATTCGCCATCACTTGCCACCTGCCAGCCAGGTATATCGGCATAACTGATTTCAATATCTTCTTTTTCAAAAACAACGGAAATACCATCGATTTCTGATACGAGGGTACCCGTTTCTTCAAATTGTTTTAACAATTCTGCGGGCATTGTATTAATCCATGCCGCTACAGACTTCATTTGTTTGCCTACCTTTTTACCTAATGTTTTAAAATTTGGCTTGATCTTGCGCTCGAGATGTAAAGTGGAATCGGTGAGGTATTCCAATTCTTTTACATTTACTTCACTTAAAATCAGTGACTTTACAAGATCTAATTGCTCGTTAAAATGGGCTCCATGAGAAGGTATTAATATGCGTTGCAATGGTTGTCGCACACGAATATTCATTTTCTTCCTGAGCGAAAGTACCAGAGAAGAAATGCGTTGTGCCATTTCCATTCGCTCTTCAAGTGCCGTATCGATAAGGTTTTTATTCACCTTAGGGAATGTGGTTAAGTGAACTGAAGTGGCAGATTGACGATTACTTGCATTGTTCAGGTCCTTAAACAATCGTTCAGAATAAAAGGGTGCAAAAGGCGCCATCAATAAGGAGAGGGTCTCCATGCAGGTATACAGCGTTTGGTAGGCAGAAAGTTTGTCGTCGTTCAATTCTCCTTTCCAGAAACGGCGACGGCAAAGGCGAACATACCAATTGCTCAAATGATCATTTACAAAATCACCTATTGCGCGAGTTGCTTTCATGGGTTCGTAATTTTCCATGGAGCTTTCAACGCGTTCAGTCAGGGTATTCAATAAGGAAAGTATCCAGCGATCAATTTCTGGTCTTTTTTCAACCGGCAATTCATCCTCCGAATAAGCGAATCCATCAATATTGGCGTAAAGCGAATAAAAGGAATAGACATTATATAAGGTGGCGAAAAGCTTTCGCTGAGTTTCTTGCACACCATCCATATCAAATTTTAAATTATCCCAAGGTGCAGCATTGCTCAGCATATACCAACGTACTGCATCTGCTCCATAATTGCCAATGGTTTCAAAGGGATCAACCGCATTGCCAAGGCGCTTCGACATTTTATTTCCTGCCTTGTCTAAAACAAGTCCATTGGCTACGACATTTTTATAAGCAACCGAATCAAATAGCATAACCGATAAGGCGTGTAGCGTAAAGAACCAACCGCGAGTCTGATCAACTCCTTCTGCAATGAAGTCAGCAGGGAACACTTTCTCAAGTCCTTGCATGCCTTCGCCATAAGGCTCTGGGTTTTCAAATGGCCAATGCCACTGTGCATAGGGCATCGCTCCTGAATCGAACCAAACATCGATCAAGTCGCTTTCACGGAATAATTTATTTCCTGCCTCATCAATCAATACCACACGATCGACATAGGGCTTATGCAATTCGATATCGAGAAGGCCATCCTTCCAAATCAGATTTTTATTTTCTTCAATACCTGCATCCAGCGCCTTTTTGGCTTCCATGGATAATTCCTCTACGGAGCCGATGCATTTTTCACTGCTTCCATCAGCACTTCTCCAAATGGGGAGTGGGGTTCCCCAATAACGTGAACGACTCAAGTTCCAGTCGACCAAGTTCTCCAGCCAATTGCCAAAGCGACCTGTGCCAGTCGATTCGGGTTTCCAATTAATGGTTTTATTAAGTTCCACCATGCGGTCTTTTACCGCAGTTGTTTTAACAAACCACGATTCAAGTGGATAGTAGAGTATGGGCTTATCGGTTCTCCAACAATGCGGGTAACTATGTTCGTATTTTTCGACTTTAAAGGCTTTGTTTTCTTGCTTGAGCTTGATGGATATCCTTTCATCTACGGAGAGGTACTTGTCGCGGCCTTGCTTCTGACGCTCCGTTTCCATTTCTGTTTCGCTCAAGTATTGCTCTTTGACAAACTCATTGGCAAAATCTGTAACTGCTGAAACAAACTTTCCACGCTTATCTACCAGGGTCAATGAACCAATTCCATTTTGTTTTGCAACGCGGAAGTCATCTCCACCAAAGCTTGGCGCTAAGTGAACGATTCCAGTTCCGTCTTCGATCGTTACGAAGTCTGCAGCAATTACACGAAATGCGTCGCCGTCTTCCGGTTGGGCATAGGGAAGGAGTTGTTCGTATTCTAACCCTACTAAATCCTGACCTTTAAATGTTTTTAGAACGGTAAAAGGAAGCTTTTTATCACCTGTTTTATACGTTTCAAAGCTGGCTTCTTCCGAAAAGTGTTTACCGATTAATTCTTTGGCAAGAATCACATGAATGCGTTCTCCAGTATATTGATTAAAGGTATCCACCAGCACATAATCAATTTTCTTCCCTACAGCCAAAGCCGTATTTGAAGGCAAGGTCCATGGGGTGGTGGTCCAGGCAATGAAATAAGTACTCAAGTCACTCTGCAATGCAAGCAATTCCAGCGCTGCCTCAGATTCCTTTACTTTGAATTGAGCAACCGCTGTGGTATCCTTCACATCTCGATAGGTTCCCGGTTGGTTCAATTCGTGTGAGCTCAAACCGGTTCCTGCAGCTGGAGAATAGGGTTGGATGGTATATCCTTTATAGAGGAATCCTTTATCATACAGTCGTTTTAATAACTGCCAAAGCGATTCGATATACTTGTTTTCGTAGGTGATATAGGGGTTGTCAAGGTCAACCCAATAGCCCATTTTTTCGGTGAGGTCGTCCCAAACGCCTTTAAACTTCATCACATCTTCACGGCAAATGCGATTATACTCTTCAACGCTGATTTTTACTCCGATATCGTCTTTGGTAATGCCAAGTTTCTTTTCTACTTGTAATTCCACAGGAAGTCCATGGGTATCCCAGCCTCCTTTACGGTCTACACGAAAACCTTGCTGGGTTTTATACCGACAAAATATGTCCTTGATAGTCCGAGCCAAAACATGGTGAATACCCGGCATTCCGTTTGCAGAAGGCGGACCTTCATAAAAGACGAAACTTGGTGCACCTTCACGTATGTCTAGGCTTTTTTCGAAGATTTTTTCTTCTTTCCACCACGCCAATATTTCTTGTTCGAATTCAGGGAAATTAAGCTTCCCATATTCTTTGTACAGCCCCATATTATAAGTCTTCGTCCTCTTCTAAATTCAAAATGCTTTCGCTCATCGCCTTACGCGTATTCATGCGCTTTTCCATTCCTAACAAGAGGCTAGGCAATAGGAATAGATTACTCAATAATCCAAATGCCAAGCATAAGGAGGTGAGTATTCCTAAATAAACCGTGCCTTCGAAGGAGGAAAAAGAAAATATGATAAACCCGAAAAACAGAATCACTGTGGTATATATCATACTAAAGCCTGAATGCTCAATAGAGGCATCCACTGCCTTGGTGATATTCCAGTTATACTTCTTCAGCTCCATTCGGTATTTGGCCAGGTAATGAATGGTTAAATCTACCACAATACCAAAAGCTACACTGAAAATCAAGATGGTTGATTCTTTTAAGGAGATACCCGTAAAGCCCATGATTCCAAGGGTCATAAATAGAGGAACCAGATTTGGAATTAGGGCGATGGTGATCATCTTATAAGACGAGAATAATAATCCCATCAATACACAAATGATGATAAATGCGTATCCCAAGCCAGTCAATGCATTTTTAATGAGGTAACCATTGCCTTTTACTGTAATAACACTTTTCCCGGTTACATGCACTTCGTAATCTTCAGCAGGGAAGATGGAATCGAGCTTGGCTTGAACCTGATGGGTAATCTCTTCATTGCGTATGGTTCCGACATCTGAGATCTGCATGCTCACCCGGGTGATTTGATAATTGCTATCAATCATGGAAGAGATCAGATCGCCATTTTTCTCGTCGACCTCCTGTGGCATATACGATAGAATTCGCCCCATATCCAGCGGGTTTGGCAAGATATAGCGACGCGGATTCCCATTATAATAGGCTTGATTCATGAACTTAAGAATCTCCGTAACGGCCATTGGCTTGCTCAGCTCATCGTAAGTCCTCAACTCTTTGGTCAAGGTTTCAATTTTCGTTAGCGTTGCAAGGTCTTTGATATTACCAGGTTCTTTGGTATCAATCCATATCTCGAAAGGAAAGAGTCCGTCAAAATTTCGTTCAAAAAATTTGAGGTCTTTATAGATTTTGTCTTTCGGAGAAATTCCATCTAAAATATACCCGAAAGTGCGGACCTGGGAGGCACCAATGGCAGAAATCACAATCAAGGATAGAGTAATGCCATACACCCATTTGCGGTGATGAAAAACCACACGGTTCACAAACTTCAATACTCCACTCAGGCTCCGGCGATCTAAATGCTTCAACTGTCGACTATTCGGTCCAGGTAAATAGCTATAGATAATCGGTACCAAGATGATACATAGTACATATACGACCATGATATTCAATGAAGCTAGCCGACCAAATTCATCTAAGAGGTTACTTCCTGTAAAGCTGAAAACGCCAAAACCGATTGCCGTTGTGGCATTTGTTAAGAAGGATGCCAGTCCAATTTTGCTGATTGTTCGACTCAGGGCCAACATTTTATTGCCATGTGTTTTGTACTCGTAATGGTACACATTCAACAGGTATACACAGTTTTGTATGGCTATAACCACAATCAGGGGCGGAATTAAGGCCGTAAGAATTCCAATCTTAAACCCAAGCAAATACATCGAACCAATGGTATAGATGAGGGAAACAATTACCAATATCAATGAGGTAATCACAATTTGCAGAGAACGGAAGAAGATCAATAGGAACAGCCCTGTAATCACAACCGAAAGGAAGGTGAATAAGCCAAGTTCTTTGGAAAGCTTGCGGGTATTGGCTGTCCGTATATAAGGCACTCCTGAATAATGGAGCTCCAAATCATATTTTTCGCTGATTTCTAATCCGAATTTTTCGATAGCCTCAACAATCTCCACCCGACGATGTGAATTTACGCCGTAGTCATCCATGGTCACCGCCAAAAATGTGGCATTGGTTTCTGGGTTATAGAGGAAGTTCTTATAAAATGGGAGGGAGTCAATTTTATCGTGGATGGAATTTACCTCTTCCTGACTCTCAGGAATTTGAGTCACCAATGGTTGAATCTGAAACCGGTATAGTGAATCGTTCTTCTTCAGATCGTACAACTTGGTAATTGAAATGAGCTTTTCTACATTCTCCAGCGAATCAATACGCTCAGTGAAGAGATACCAATCGCGAAAAAAATCGAGCTCAAAGAGTTGATCGGTCTCCACACCAACCACCATCACACTGCCATCTTCTCCAAAGGTGGATTTAAATCGTTCGTAAACGATATTGGCAGGATCATCATCAGGAATCACCTTAGTCAGCTCATAAGCCATTTCAGTTTTGGTCGCCAAAAAGGCCATTAATCCGGTGATGACAATCAGCAGAGCGCCTATGAATACACGGTAACGAAGGATAATGGAGGAAATTTTAACCCACATGGTGCTTAATGGGGGGCAAAAGTAATCATTTAGAAGGAAAAAATGGGACTTGCTGCAATGTCTTGAGCTAAAATACGTCTACAATCAAATCGCATTATTTACGTTAAATGGATATTCATGTATAATTGTACATCTATGCTCAAAAAGAATCTTTTGTTTGCCTTCCTATTATTCGCTTCAACGCTCGTAAATGCTCAAAATATTGGTGTTGGTCAATGGAAGTCACATTTGAATCAAAATGACCCTCTGAAGGTCATTATCGCAGAACCCTATGTTTATGGCTGGACGGCGAATGGATTTTGTCGCTATAATCTCACGAATAAAGAAACGCAGCCCTTATCAAAAATTAATGGATATACTGAAGTAGGGATTCGGTATGCGGCCTATTACGAGACGCTAAAAACGATTGTCATCGCGTATAATAATTCCAATATCGATTTGCAATTGCCTTCTGGAGAAATTTATAATGTACCGGATTTAATCAATGCAAGTGTCAATGGCTCCAAGGAAATTAATAAGGTTGGCTTTTATGGAGATTACGCTTTCTTCTCTGCGGGATTTGGCATTTTGGTGTATAATTTAGAGCGAAAAGAGTCTTCCGCCGATTATAAAAGCGATCTAATTAAAACAGTTCGTAGCACAGAAGTATACAAGGGTTTTGTCTATGCT
>Ga0100393_10006504_pt1 | contig 10392 bp, 7 predicted proteins | sample CryGeymeta201517_FD_81546 | JGI IMG/M metagenome (GOLD analysis project Ga0100393, IMG submission 81546) | Groundwater microbial communities from Crystal Geyser aquifers in Utah, USA - Crystal Geyser metaG 2015-17 | ecosystem: Environmental > Aquatic > Deep subsurface > Groundwater | place: USA... | reverse complement strand
TTCTTAAATAGGAACTCCGAAATACTTGGTTGTAATTACTTCACTCTGTAGAATGAGTATATACATACTCATTCTATAAAGAAAGGATATGTGAGATTAAATTTGGAGTTGCTGTGGTATTGGTTTTTGAAAGTATGTTCCTCCTATGCGTATCCACCGTATTTTTGCTTATGAAGAGTAGCTCTCCTATTTCCCCGCTGCTTTTGCCCTTCATCAGTAATTTTACAATTTCAATTTCTCTATCTGTTAGTGAGTATTGCGTTTTAAGTTTTTGAGGTAAGATTATTTCCATTTTTTCTTTTTGTACATTACAATATCTAACAATCGCTTCGTTCAACTCATCAATATCAACCGGTTTTAAGAGGTAATCAAACGCAGCGTTGCGTATTGCTTTTATTGCATATTGGTTATACCCGGAGACAAAAATAAATGTCGGGAATACATTTTTTGCCCTAATTTCTTTTACAACTTCAAACCCGTTCTCCTTCGGCATTTCAACATCAAGAAAAACAATATCGGGAGAAAGTGCTATTACTTTCTTTATTCCGGTTTCCACTTTTGTTTCTGCCGTGATAACAGAAACATTTGGAATTTTTTCTAAAAGACTTTGGAGCCTGTCGCACGCTTCAATTTCATCATCAATAATAACGCACTTAATAAGTTTTGTTTCTGCTTTCATAAAGGTTATCCCATCGGAATAGTAATATAAACTTCAGTACCTAACGGCTGCTCTTTTTCATCTGTGATGTCTTTTATAGCATAAGTAATCTTAATTTTCATCAAGGTCTTGTACAATTCAAGGATTTGGTCAAGTATTTCCAATCCTTTGCTTGTATTATCAACTTCAATAGTCTTAGCTTTTTTTCTCCCAACTCCATTATCCTTGATAACAACAACACAACTATTTTTTGTTGAGGTAACGGTAATGATCAGCTCTCCCTTTCCTTCCAAATGTTTTAGCCCGTGTTTAATTGCATTTTCGGCAAATGTGTGTACTAACATTTTGGGGATATTTATTCCGAGGTTAGTCTCATGGTCGGTTTTAATTTCATAGTTGAATTTGTCGTTGTACCTGAATTGTTCAAGATCAAGGTAATTCTTAACATAATCAAATTCATCAGCCAGGGTTGTAATTATTTTATCGGAGTTCAGAATTGTTGAGCGGAGCAGTTTACTGTACTTACCAAATATATAGTCGGCTTTATCTTTGTTCTGCTTATAGAATAACGAACCGATTGAATTTATGATATTAAGCGTAAAATGGGGATCAACCTGGTTTTTAATTGCCTTTATTTGCAGTTCAATAATTCTCTTTTCAGTTTCATATTTTAGCTCCGCCCTGTGTCTCTGCGTCTTTTGAAGAAGCAGAATGAAGAGGAAAACAATGAAATAAATCCCACCATAAAGAGGAAATCTCAAATAATATAAAGAGTTGGCTTTATAATTAATAGTGTACATATAATTGTTGGACTGGACAAAAAGTTCAGACAAATTGGCGCCATCCAGTTTAAGTGAAATACTCTGTATGTTGTTTGCCTCAGAACAATTAACCGTGACATAATCAGATAAATCATTTCTAAAAATCACGAGCTGTTGTAAATTATAATTCCAAAGTAGTAGCTCATTTTTCCCATCCCGATCAATATCCATCACAAAATACTTTAGATCATCCACTAAAGGAGAATTTATTTCCCCAACAATATTTAAATCACTATCTAACTTTTCAATAGTCCCATTATTTTTCAAAATATAATAATAATCGGGATTAGCATTTATATCATAATATAATTGAGCATTCTCCCATTCATCCGAGTATAAGAATTTTTTCTCTTTTAATTTATTTAAGTTTTCGTCATACACTGCTAAAGTAGAATAATGACCATTTGTTCCGAAATAGATGTTCAGCACAACAAAGAAAGTTCCTTTGTTATTTTTAAGTGAAATCACATGCGAATTTGAAGGATAATATCCGATTTTAACCGGGTTATATTTAAAGGAGAGGTCTTTATCAAAAACCATTAACCAAGCATACATATCTGAGTAAGGAACAGTACCATCACAATTACCCACAGCATTGGATACGGTGAGAAAATTGAGATCATTGGTCTTACTACCATAATCTGCTAACACTTTTTCGACTCCTGCACAACTTTTTTCAGAATAATACAAAGTGTCCTTTACCAAATCATATGCAAACATTTTGCGCGGTTGTACTGAAAAGCCTGTATTTGCAAAGAAGTAGAATTCCTTTATCCCATCTTTGTTTTCATCAAAATAACCACAGTAATTTAGTTGGCAATCGTTTGTTTTGCCAAATGGGATGTAATCGCATATTTCTCTTTCAATTCTTAATATTTTATTTTTTAGTGGCGATACACAATTAAGAAACATTTTATTATCGTGATTAGTAAAAACAAATAATTCAGCAAAACCATCAGTATCAACGTCGTTCCAAAATGGCGGTTTACTGCTAATGTATTTACCATTAAAATTCCATTGTTCTACAACCTTATTGTTTTTATATACGCGCAAACATGTTTTATTATCATAGTTTGTTTCGATGCTAATTTTCTCACTTATGTTATCGCTATCTAAGTCAGTATAATAAATGTTTTGGTATGTAACATGTTTATTCTTGGAAATCGTTTTAGCTGTGTATTTATCAAAGATTTGAGGAAGGGTAAATATTATTATCAGAGAAATAAAAAAGCTAAGTAGGTGTGGATTTGTAAAAATATTTGCAATCCTATTTCCATGCTTCCTAAGAAATGCAATAAGATTTTTAATAAGTCCTGCAATTTTATTATTCAATCTTGAAACTCCCGAGTTATACAATTCCTAATATTTTAATATCGCCGATGAAAAGCTGCTTCGGCGAAAAGCATAATTTAGATTTATTTAAATATTTAGTAGTTATTCATCCTTTATAAGAAAATTCGGCATAAATTTCATCACAACCCGTTTTAAATTAACCATATTTAGAGAAAAAACAGCCTTCGGCTTAAAAAAAAGCTCAAAAGGGAAATAAAAAAGCCACGGTATGAAACCGGCTTAAAATTGCTTTGTTTCAATAGTTGTAATAATCTTACCGAAAAATGACAGATAAACGGATTGTGGATGCACTCTAATCTGTCTGTTATCGAATTGCTACATCAGAAAATTGTAACTAAGTATGAGCAAAGCCGTAAGGATAAAAAATCCAAATCCGATAGATGTGTAACGCGCCATTAATTTTGTACCGAGAACAATGGCAATTATTCCTTTAAAAAGAAGGTTGGCAAAAAGAGCTATTATAATTGAATTAAGTGCCACAAGAGGTTGGATACTATTTTTTGCGGAAAGCTGAGCCATCGTTAAAGTGATAGCATCAATATTTGTCAAGCCGGAAATAAAACTGACTATATAACTTCCTTTATCGCCATAATTCAGTTGAGCAAGTTTTGAAAAAAGAAGTATCACGCCGAATATTACTCCAAAATAAAGAGCGGATTTTAATTCAAACGGATTTTTAAGGTCTATTCCCGTTAACTCGACTGTATTTATTTTTTTCAACATGAAAAGACTTAACAAAATTCCAACAATCATAAAAATCAATACAGGGGCTAACGCTAATTTCGCGAGTTCCCCATTAACAACCGCAATTTCTATAAGTACTTTCGGGAATACCATGGTTGTTGCAATTAAAATCCCTACGCCAAAGTTGGAAGAGAGTGAATCATTCTCTTTACTTTTTTTCGCGAAGGAAAACGTTAAGGCAGTACTTGAAACCAATCCGCCAAAGAGTGAAGTAACAGATATTCCTTTCTTATAGCCGACATACTTCGTTAAAACGTATCCAAGAAAACTCAACAACGCTATAAAGATTACCATCATCCAAATCAATCTAAGATTGATGATATTGTTCGGACCGAATGAGCGTTCAGGCAAAAGCGGGAAAATAATTATCGTAACAATGGATAACTTTAGCACTGCAATAATATCTTCACCGGTAACCTTTTCAACAAATTGGTGGAGTTGAATTTTCAGCGAAAGAAATACTGCCATCACTATAGCAACTATCGCAGCTAGAAGAATAAAATTCCAATAAATCATCGAGCCTAAAACAAAGACCATAAGTGCCGAGAGTTCGGTAGTGATGCCTATCCGTCCTCCGCGTGCTGTTGTATAATAGGAAAGCCCAACGAGAACAATAAAAGAGATGATAAAAGCAAAATAGAGCATGTAATTCAGATATGCAGAAAGCATCGCGGAAATGAAACCGTACATCGCTATGAGAGGGAATGTCCTGATTCCCGCAAACGATTTAGAACCGGGAGCGCGCGAATGTTCACGCTCCAGACCGATTAATGCTCCAATAAGAATTGCAATTCCCAATTTTTGGATGATGATGAAAAGCTCATCATAGGTAAATTGATTTTGCATCCCTTTGATGATATCAGGTAAGAGTTTTAAACTATCTGCCATAATCAACCCATGAAAATTGTTTTAATATTTACGAATTCTCTAATTCCGAACAGACCGAGTTCTCTACCGTAACCGGAATGGTTGATCCCCCCAAACGGTAATCGTGGATCAGACTTTACGAATGAGTTTACGAAGCAAGAACCTGCAACTATTTTTTCTTTGGCGATGCGTTCACCTTTGTCTAAATCTTTTGTAAATACAGCAGCACCAAGACCAAAGACTGTTTTATTGGCTAAACGGATTGCGTCATCTTCATCTCTTGCTTTTATTAAAGGAGCTGCCGGTCCGAATATCTCTTCCGTAAAAACAATATTATTTTCATTCACATTTGTAAGAACGGTCGGAGGATAAAAGGCTCCTTTTCCTTCGGGAATGAAACCGCCAAGCAGCAGTTCTGCCCCTTGTTGTATGCTGTGTTCAACTTGAGTGTGTAATTCATTTCTTAAATCAATCCTCGCTTGCGGACCAATAACGACCGACTCATCAAACGGGTTTCCCATTTTCCTTAATTTCATTTGCTCGACAAAAAGGTCTTGAAACTGCTCAAATATTTTTTCAACAACAATAAATCTTTTTGCGGCAATACAACTTTGCCCGCCGTTAATCAATCTTGAAGTAACACATGCCTTTGCAGCTTCTATCAAATCAGCATCTTCTAAAATCACGTAGGGATCACTTCCTCCAAGTTCAAGCACTGATTTTTTCAAAACATTTCCTGCAATAGCGGCAACAGATTTTCCCGCCGGAGTACTTCCGGTTATTGTAACGGCTTTAACGAAAGGATGTTCAATTACTTGTTTAACTTTTAAGGAAGGGATTAACAGTGTTTTGAAAATATTTTCTGATAATCCTGCATCAATAAATATTTTTTCAATTGCAAGAGCTGTGCCGCTTACATTCGAAGAGTGTTTCAGCATACAAGTGTTTCCCGCAAGTAAATTCGGAACCGCAAAACGAAAAACCTGCCAGAATGGGAAATTCCATGGCATTACGGCAAGAATAATTCCGAGGGGTTGGAACGAAACGAAACTTTTTTTCGCTTCGGTTTGGATAATCTCATCTGCAAGAAAATGTTCGGCAGTTCCGCTATAATAATTACAAAGCCAAATACATTTATCTATCTCAGCACGAGACTGAACGATAGGTTTTCCCATTTCAAGTGTCATCAATTTCGAAAATTCTTCTTTTTGTTTTTCTAAAATTGAAGCAGCATTGAGCATTAAACTAATTTTTTTGTTGAGAGAAGTTTTTTGGTAAGAATGATAAGCCAATTCTGCTTTTTCTATACACTCATTAATCTTCTGATCAGAATATTCTTCATATTCGGCAAGAACTTCCCCCGTTGAAGGATCAATAGAAGAAATCATTTTTTACTTCATTATTATATAGTATTGCCATTTAGTTTTTTGTTTTTTATGTCAAGATATTTTGAGCGTTTTGGTGCAAATCCATCATCCATCAAAACTCAACCATCAACCATGCGATTTACTGCGCTATGAGTTACTTAACTAATTCCAAATTAGTTTTCTTTTTTCTTAATTACAACAACTGTTTTATCGTCATTGTACGCACCGCCTTCCGAGTACTTTACAACGGCTTCGATGAGTAGTGCGGCAATTTCTTTAGATGAACGATGAACGTTTTCGGTTAATAGAGTTTCGATTTTTCTTTCCCCGAAAGGTTCAAAACTTTTATCTGCCGAATCAATCATCCCGTCACTGTAAATAAGAAGTACATCTCCCTTTTCAAAAAGGATGCTGTCTATGGTGTAGTTAGCTTTCGGAGCCGGACCGAGGACAGGCCCTGTTGGATTGAGGTAATATATTTTATTTTCTTTCCTCTTATAAAAAAAAGGTGGATTATGACCGGCGTTGGCATAAAGAAACAAGCCGGTTTTATCACTTGATAACTCACCATAAAAGAACGAACTAAATTTATCGTCACTGAAGATTTTATTTACCAGGGTGTTGATCCTTTTCATCAGCGTTACAATTTTAATTTCAAAAGTCATTGCCATACGAACTGCGCCTGAGATATACATTGCCTCGGCGGAAGCGGCAACACCTTTACTCGCTGCGTCTCCAAGAACAATCCCCAGCCGGTCATTCCCATCACCTATCTCGAGATAATCAAAAAAATCTCCCCCAACAATTGCCGCAGGATACGTAATACCGTAGAGATCAAAATCGTGAAATGGGTATTCGTGCTGCGGAAGAATTGATTTTTGAAGATCTCGGGCTTTATCAATATCAGCTTTTAAGTGACGTTCGCTTTTTGATGAGCGCCACTGTTTCAATTTTGAAGTTACGACGGTAGCAATAATATTCAACGAATATTTGTATTCGGAAGTTAGGTTTGTGCTGTTGAATGCTAAAAGGTATTCATAATATTTTTTGCCGTTATTTTTTAATTTATTTCCAACACCGGAAGCATAATACCTGGAAATCCCCTTTCGCTTCAAGAAATCATTCGTTTCTGTCCGCAAAACAGTTCTCTCTTTTTCCAAATTATCAAACAGGGGATAATCGCTTATTGAAAGAATGAAATCATCATTTATTTTAGATTTTTTTGCAGTTTGATAAACTAATTCATAACCTTGTTTCTCAAAGGAAAATTTCCAAATCCTGCCGCCGAGAATTTGAATCTCATGTTGTTTGACAAGTTCCCTAACAACCGTAACGAGCATATCCATTTCGGTTTGGAAAAACTTAGAAGTTATTGTCTCTATTGTTTGATGAAGATCGCGATAGTACATAAGTTTTCAGTGATTAGTTTTCAGTTTTTAATTAATAGGTCACGTTGCGCAAAATGATAAATATTCAGAGTGTTTCTTTATGTCCAAAGCAGCGAACAAACCTTTACCACGTAGGCACTAAGCACACTAAGTTCCACTAAAGGGAAAAGATTACTTCCCTTTTATTTTGAATAAAAGTTTATCATCTCCTGAATGGCTTTTTTACACACCGGGCAAAAATTATTTATTGAAGCCGACTTCATCGAACAATCATAACTCGGGCGATAAATATTTTTAGCGACATACCCGCCGCCTTCAAATAATCCAACTTTATGCATGTATGTTGTGTCATTCGGAGTAGGAATTGGAATATCTTTATCCATCATCTCCTTCCACTTTGAATCAAAGTTTACTTTTGTTGTTAAGTTTGCTTCAAGCGGTTCAATATCAGTGGGATAAAAATCTAAATATGCCGTAGAACTTGTGTAATACTCATCAGCTAAAAAAGCAAAACCATGCCCGAACTCGTGAACAAAAATGTATTCGGACAATTTATTATCGGCGACGCAAACAGAATAATGATTGTAAATTGATCCTCCGCCGTATTTAGAAGAGTTCACCAAAATATAAATTTGATCGTACGGAGCATTAGCGGCGAAATCCCGCACTGCTTTGTAATCGGAAGTCATACAATATCTTTCTTCATCAAAAGTGTAGAATGTAGTATTTACTATTGTCCTTTTCCAAGTATTCCGCCCCGGGATGTCGGTGCCGCTTTCTTTTGAAGGCGCTTCAATTCCCCAAATATTAAAAGTTTCTTTATTCTCTTTATAAGGTGATGCATTGAACAAGTATTGAGAAAATTTTCCGCAGTCAGTTTTGAATTTTTCCATTTCTTCTTTCGTGTAACCATCAGGAATAATTACAATATCAACTTTATTAGCGGGATCACCGGAAAAGTGAACTTTGAAATTCGGATAAACATTCCTTGAATCGTTTGCTATAAAATAATTTTTCGGATTTACCGTTAGTTCAAACTTTTTGTGCAACTCGTTTCTTCGATCTCTTGAGAAAAAAGTAACAAGTACCGTCTGCTTCGGAAAGGGGAAAACAACGGATTCGTTAAAACTTTTTTTAAATCTTTTTGCTTCTTCGGTCGTCTGCCACTCAGAAAAAAGCGTTGAATAATATTTTGAAAAGATTATTTTACCGGAAGTTGAATCAGCGACGTCAACTTTATATTTCCCGTAATTAAAAGGATCAAGCAGATTTGTTTGCGAGCCGCCCCAGTATGGTTCTTCCCTCATTTCATCGAATGAATACTCATCACTCGCACCATCGCCGGAATGATAATAATCAATTCTCAAAGTTTTATTTTCAAAATAAGAATGAAATTTTATTTGTCCATTTAAAGAGATGAACAGACTTAGAAGAAGTATTAGGTATTTCATTTTAGCTCTCATTGTTTTTTTGTACATGAACATCCATTTGCGGAAACGGAATTTCTATTTTCTCTTTTTTAAATTCCCGGAAGATAGCTTCTCTAAGCTGGCTTCCAAGAATTGCAAAATTTTGATAATCTTCAGTGAAAGTTGTCAACCGAAAGTTTACCCCTGAATCGCCAAACCCCGTCAAAAAGGTATCCGGTTTTGGAGCCTTTGAAACTAACGGATTATCCTCGGCAACACGCATTAAAACACTTTTTACTTTGGCGCTATCGCAATTATAAGAAACCGAAACTTCAGCAACCACCCGCGTAAGTGAAGAAGGATACGTTAAATTTACAATCCGTGATTTTACAATATCATTATTCGGAACGATCAAAAGATTATTGTCAAAATCCAATATTTTTGTGCTTCTCACTCCAATTTCGATTACATCACCCACTAAGTCAGGATAAACTTTTATCCTATCACCGATTCGGAAAGGTCTATCGGTCATAATAATAAATCCTGAAATCATATTTGAAATTGTTTCCTGGGCGGCTAATGCTATCGCTAAAGAACCGACTCCGAGCGAGACAATAAACCCGCTGATATCTATATGAAACTTTGCCAAAACGATAACAAACGCAAGAGCCGTTAAAAGCATTTTACTTATTTTTTGGAGGAGCGGGAATAAACTGCCGTGTAGATTTTTATCGGCATCAATCTTTCCGGCGTACCAATTGAAAAAAATCGTTGTAGTTCTAAAACTTATAACTAAAACGATTAAAACGATTAGTAAAAATAACGCGTACCCGGCAGCTATTACGATATCATCGAAATATGGATAAGAAGTAATTAATTTTTGAGGAGGTTCGCCTGACAATAAGGTTAAACCGCTTTTAAACATTTTCAACCCAACAGACATTCCGACCAGGATAATAATCTTGAAGAATGTTGATTTCATTAAATCATACATCTGATCATCAATTTGAGTTTTTGAACGCTTAACAATCGGTTTTAATATTTTTCTTAATGCCAGCGAAATCATTTTCCCGAAAACAATGATAACTGCTGCTACGCCAAAACTAATTATAGTTATGTAAAGCAAATCATTATTGAGAGAAACACGAAAATGTTGTAATAAATTATTTATCATACGACCTTTCGCGAACCTGGTTTAATAAAAGGAATATTTTCGTTACACAGATGACAATTTTCCGGTTCATAAGAAATTGCTTCGAGAGAGATCACACTTTTTTGATGCACACCGAATTGAACTTTCCCTTTGCTTCTATCTACGATAAATCCAACCCCAACAGGGACAGCTTCACTTTGATTAATAATATTGATGACTTCAAAAACAGAACCGCCGGTTGTTACAACATCTTCACAAACAAGCAGGCGTTCTCCTTTTTAATTGAAAATCCGCGGCGCAAACTCAACTTTTTATCTTCCCGTTCGGCAAAAATAAAACGTTTCTTTAATTGACGGGCTACTTCCTGCCCAACTACAATCCCTCCGATAGCGGGAGCGATTACCGTGTCTATTTTAAAACCCGCATAATGATTTGCGATAACAGCGCAGATGTTTTTGTTGTACTCAGGATATTGCAACACCTTTGCGCATTGAAAATAAACGTTGCTGTGCCTGCCGGAAGTTAAAAGAAAATGTCCGCTTAACAGAGCTTCCGTTTTTTTGAAAATGTTTAGTATTTCTTCTTCAGTTAAATTCTTCATAATATTTCTTTTTTTTAGGATAACAATATAC
>Ga0100393_10006501_pt1 | contig 10395 bp, 8 predicted proteins | sample CryGeymeta201517_FD_81546 | JGI IMG/M metagenome (GOLD analysis project Ga0100393, IMG submission 81546) | Groundwater microbial communities from Crystal Geyser aquifers in Utah, USA - Crystal Geyser metaG 2015-17 | ecosystem: Environmental > Aquatic > Deep subsurface > Groundwater | place: USA... | reverse complement strand
GTGCGTGTCACCCAATTTAAATAGTAGATCCTATCCTCCTCCATGGAGGGTGTGGTCCGGTTGTGATCAACTATGTCACCCTTCGGGGTGCCAATGGTTACCTTCGGGTGACCTTGGCGCCCTACGGGCGCCATAGTTGTGATCCCCGTAAATTAGACGTTCGATTTTTTTTTTTTTTAGTCATTCAAGCAGCAGGCAGTACCCTCTACTGTGGCACCGGTCCACCCATGTTGCAACGATCCTTCAAACACCATGCTCTGGATAAAAATATTCAAACTGACCCTACAACGAAGATGGTATTTCTATTATTTGCAAAAGAACAGCCAATGAATATATTGTGAACAGTGAACGATGATACCAGCATTTTCAATGCACCAAGTCCTCAATTTTTCCAGCATTTCCCCCCTCTAGAGATGACAGTGTCAGTCCCTGGTTCCCATCCTGTTGCTGCTGAGCAACTCCCTCGGCCTCCCATTTCCGAGCAACCTGTGTAAAAACCGCCAAGTTTCCTAACATGAGCAGCCCGCAGAAATGCATGACAGTGGAACGATCAAGCGTGGAAAATACAGTCGAGTATAAAATCCCGCTCCCAAAATCTCCCACGGCCGTCGTCAGGAGGAATAGTGCCATGAGAAACGCTTTCAATCGATCGGGAGAATTACCGTAGGCAAACTCCAAACCCGTGACGCTAACGAAAATTTCCGCCACGGATAGGAGCGTGATTTGTGGCAACTGCCAAAAGACATTTACCAGGTGTTGCGGGTCGTGGATTTCCCAGTATTGGATCGATGATTCTACTACTCCGCTAACGAAGAAAGCCAATGCCGCGAGAAGCATCCCGTAAGCCATCCTACGTAATGGACGAATGTTGATGTTTCGACGATCCATGCAGGGATAAACAATCCGATCAAAAAGGGGAATTAAGAACATGATCTGCACTGGATTGACTACATTCAGTTGTTCGGGTTGCAGTCCATTCAATTCCATCCGTGTTGCTTGCAGCGTCCACACGGAGCTCTGCTGGTCGTATAGGCTCCAAAATACAGGTAACAGTGCCATAATAGGAAGAACTCGTAGAGCTTGCCGAGCATCATCTATCTGCTGTTCCACAACATCATTGTCTTCTTTTCGGATTATTCCGTCATTGGAATTGTGATCACGAGTTGAAACGCTTTGGTGTTGGCCTTGTGACAGTGTGGGTCTCGGTCCTGGTTGCATGAAGGGGACACGAGCAAGAACCCAATGTGGCAATGAAGACCAGAGATTGCTCTTAATAAGCCACCACAACAAGATGAACGTGGCGGAAAGTGAGGATCCATCTTTTCCCGGAACATGATGGACGTACTGTCGCCGCATGGAGAAAAACAGTGACATGGCGACCACCATAAAAATTGTCGGGATGAGAAAGGCTGCTCCGAACCCAAATCGTCCCTTAACAATTGGAATAACAGCGATGGAGGTCACCGCCCCAACGTTGATGCAAAAGTAAAAGTAGGCAAAAAAAGCTCTCACTTGATCATCATTTTTGCCAGCAGCACTGCTGTTAATGCGTTCGTGGTACACGTCCTGGGCACCTGTCATTTCATGTGTATCGGTTGGGTTCTCCAACAAGAAAGGATTCGGCCTGTCTTCTTGTTCGTCTGCTGGTGCTGGTGGAATTAATGCATTCCTTTCCCTTTCATCTTCGTTATCGGGTGTCACTGTTACCGTACGATTCAACGTTCGCACTTGATCTGCCCCAAAAGACGATACACATGGTTTTATCCCTCCAGTACCAAGACACACAAGTAGCAAACCGGTCATGGCAAGCCAGCGCTTCATTGTTACTGTTGGTTCTGTGTCTTGGTCGTTCATACCCGATGGTTCAGATTGTAGCGTAACCAGAGCAGCTGCCAGGGTCAGAATGATCAATCCCAAAACATAGATACCTCCAAACACCAAAATAGTGAAATATCGGCCCCAACAGGCATCTGCCAATAGGGCGCCAATCAGGGGCGAGAAGTAAGCCAAGGCCGTGGTATAGGCAAACAGGGCAATGGCTTGACTTTCCGTGTAGTGCAACTCATGGGTGAAAAAGAGTACCAAAATGGCTCGGAAGCCATAATAGGCAAACCTCTCCCCGGTTTCCGTAACCAAGATACTACAAATCACAGGCGTCAACAAGGATGGTTGCTGTCGTTTTGTTGGTAGCGGATCATGATACTTTGTATCATCATTATTGCGATCATGATAATCTCCAGTCGTTACCATTTTGATTCCTTTTGCAGCCCATCGGCTTCCCACTCATCTGTGCACTTTTTGGTTTACTGCTGTATGGGTTGGAGGTTCTGTTGCAAATAGCAAAACGAAAACGGTTGGTTTATGATCGCTTGCAAAAGCACAATCACTTGGTTATTGGTTATCGTCGTCAAAAAATAATGAAATAAATAGATCACGAATTAAGAAAAGATTTTGGAGGCCTGCATTGAGACGCACATCGACTACGTAGAGTAGTAAGCTGCTGAGTAGTAGCACTGAAGGAAAGACCATACTTTTTGCAATGGACACGTTTTGATCTACTTTTTGAAGTCCTGATAATGCTACTGCAAGCAAAAGGCACGTAACTGCAGAGTGGTCCAACAGAGATAGACAAGGACAATCTTGCAGCTATCCAGAATGAAAAAAAAAAACTGCTATAGTTTAGATAAGGTGCATTATTTATTTCATTTTGTATCTTCTGAACAGTTGGATATGCAAGACATTAGTTTGTGTGTGATCGCTACACGTGTGATGGCGGGTCCAAAAACCTATTTACACAGTCTGCGTCGCTGGGAAGAGTGTCACGTTCCTGATATTTTGCGGTGACACGACGGATAACTGATCCACCAACTATAATATAATTTAGCTGATTATCGTCTCAAGCCGCCATAATTCTTCATAAATGGGTACACGCAATTCTTCTCTGTCCAAATATAAACTGCAAATTTTAGGGAGCCCTCACTATTGACCATAACCCTGTTATGAACTTTAAAGCAAATCAAAATCATCCAGTTTGTCATTGTATTTCTGCACGGTTCTTCGAATTTTGGACGAATCGACCCACGTAACATAATCTTCCATGGACCGTGTGACCAAAAAGGCGGGATCTGTCACCACATTGGGACCCACACGAACTTGTCCCTGTTCAATGAGGGTGCAGGCTGCCTTGAGTGTTTGGGCCATTTTGAGGCGGACCATAACGACCGGAATGCGTCGACGGCACATGGCCGAAGGCGTAACTTCGTCGGCCTTTTGCAATGACTTCGTGGTGTCAATCATCCCTAAATCGAACATTTTTTGAAGCAATTGCTCAGACATGGCAATTCGAAACGGATCGTCTTGTTTGAGTGTCTGATTGTGGATTGTTAATATAGTAGTGATGATGATGATGATGATGATGTGGACAGAAGAGAGCAATACAAATAAGGGAAAAATTATGATGCGAGAGAAGAGCCAAACAGTCTCGGACAACGCAAGCCTGAGTTGAATTTTAACATACCTTGAGCTTAGCAGAGAGCTTGCCAATCATGCCGCATATTCGATTGTAGGAAATGTAATCGTTCTTATTTTGCACATGATAGCGTCTCAGAATTTTGGCCACCCGTAGATTATCCTCCTTCTTCCAAGAATACAAATCTACTTTACGTAAAAGCTTCTTCTCGTGGTGCTTAAGTTGTCTCATGGTTAATTAATAATCTACCGTACTACGTGAAAGTATGTTTGACGATGGAGTGAAATAATATGCGACTGTAGAGTATGGTAAGTTTGAGATGCCCTTAAAAAAGAAGTTTTTTCTGTGGTCTTCTAGCCGAACGTACAGTCGGCCAGACGCTCCGCTCCTCAACGCCACTGTCGATTCGCTTGCACCTTCCACACTTGATACTCGAAGTCAGTCAAGATTTACACCGTGCCTAAGGAATGCACTCTGGTAATTAAAATACTATAACTATTAGCGTCTGACTTTTCTTCGAGGGAGCTTCATAGCAAGCTGTCTGGGCTGGTTTGACGTTTGACATCGCCTCAGCTTGAATGAATCGCATCCATCTTTTTCTCGCCGCGTTTTCCTCCCTCAAATAGCATCTTTGCTACAAGAGCGGAGTTCGGAGGGCGCCCAATCGAGCCCAGAGTGACGACAAAAAGGCATATTGCAGCTACGAGGACTTACTCATCCGGATATTGACTGATACCTGATACGATGCTTACTACTTACCTTCCGCTGCTGCAAGCTGCAAGTCGTGAGACTTGAGACTGGTGGAAGTTGAGCAGAACAGCGCTTTCACTTGAGAGCGGCAGACAAAGCAGCAGCCCAAATAAAGCGAGGCAGAAACAAGTAGACAAATAGGCGAAAGCTACCTGATAAAATACATCTACCAATATGATAGAGTAATCAATGGAAGGCGCGAGCACTGGCTGCTATTGGTATTGCATTTTCATTCATTTATTCGACCCCTGAAACGGAGGTGCCAAATTTCATGCCAAGGAATTGGGAGTGTGTGAGGTCGCGATGTCATATTTCTGACTGGACAGCCAATGAGGTTCCTTTTCTCGTACCACTTACTTAAATTTCCACGTAAGTCTTACGATTGAAACATACTGCAGTTTAGAGTTCGAGCTTTCTCATTCATGTCGCATGCCTGAAATAGGGTACACTAATCTCCAGTGTCAATGTTGTATATACTCTTCATGCTGGAGATGACATTGCTGATTCCGATAATCAATTTAACCCTAACTTCACCCGAGCGGGATATTTATTCGACCAGCCAACATTCTTTGATATTCAACTTTTTGTTTTCGAATCCTGCATCTCGCTACTCGAGCACTCGAATACGAGAAAACAACACGAAAGAACTTTACCAACGTCAACTCAAACAACACGCCTTCGGCAATTAACGTCAAAAATAGAAGCCAGTCTTCTTCTTCTTTTGTAGTTTTAGTACTTAAGCCAATCAACAAATCGGTGAGCAATGGAACGAACGATGCGGATCGATGGATTGCCGAGAGATATCCGATGCTTTTCTGTAGACGAAGGTTTCGGCACACAAGAGAGACGAGCGATCGTTCTCGATCTGAATTTCTCTTTTGCCATTCATCATTCTTTCCTGAGGCAACCTTTCAGGCTTGAATAAACAAGAAAAACCTACAGAAGCAGCGTATTCATCTTGAAGAAGCAAGATTGAACTGCTACTATTGATACAATACGTAATACGTAGTGCACCCAAGATGCAACTGAACACGCAATATTATTCGGTAGTAGGTCATTAGTATCTACTCTGAGACAGTTCTGCATTGGTGCATGTATCAACTTCTGAAGTTTAGATGTTGCGTGTGTCTAGCATTGAGAGGACTTGAGAACACTCTACTAGGTGAATCTGGATAGGTTCATCTACGGGATGTTTTCTCTCTCTGTGTCAGGCATTCCAAGTGGCATCGGTTTCTTTGATTATGATAGTCTGTTAGATGTTGTTTGAGGAACACAGATGAATGTTGCAAGTAGAAAAAGATCATGTCTTGTCGAATGCCGTTGACCATAGAAATTCAGAGGGTTCAGCTCTTGCCACCTTGAACGTTGTGTTGCGTTGCGTTGCTACACTGGTCGTCTCACATGTGTATTTCCCTTCATCTTTTCAGTAACAATGAGCAACGGAAATACTCTCATCGGAAACTCTACCATTGTAGGTCCTGGTTTGAACCCCAAGGCAAAACAGGGAGACGCCTACCTCGAGGACGCCGTCATCCAGGAAGCTGAGGATCAGCTCATGGATGGCGAAGTCACGAGCGAAGAAGAGGACATGGCCGAACATCAAATGTTGAACGCTGCCCTCGTCAACAGTGTCGAAGATTCGACCACTAAGACGCCACCCGGGGAAGGTGACGGTGGAAGTGGCAAGGCGGGAGATGATTCGAAGCAGCATTACAGTCTGCGGAGAAGGAGGAGTCCCACCGGGGAAACAACGTCGGCACCTGCGTCGCCGTCGACGACCAAGGCCGCGATAATTAGCTCTGCAACAAAACCCCTCCCCCCTCCAGCAGCTCCCACAGCGAAGATAAAGGCAGACACTACCATGACACCCGCGACAGGATTACCGGGAAAAGCTGTCGTCAAGATTTTTCCTTCGAAAGGGAAAGCAACCTCGCACGTTCGAACTCCAGCTTCCACATCCAAACCTTCGTCTCCTAGAACAAGAACAAAAACAGAAACTGTTCCTGCGATAACTGTTCCAGCACCGGCGGCTCCTTTGTCGATTCCTATAACAATGTCCGCCTCTTCACTCCCGAAAACATCATCCCTGCCACTAGCACTCCAACCTCACACCGTCCGGCAGAAGCCTCTGACGCCACCAGCACCCAAGACAAAGCCTGCCGCTCGACCAAAAGCCGGCACAAAGGCGCAACAGAAGCGTCTAGCATCGGTTGCAGGAGTGAAATCACCAGCCAGGTCGTTGGAACCCACTCCAGTCGCAGGAGTTCCGAATCCTCTGTCCAACCCCTTACCCATGTCCAAGTCGATTCTTGTCACCAAGCAGAGCAAAAATAAGCAAAAGGTGTCCCATGCTGGTGCGCCATCAAGGGATGTCCAAAACAACTTCAATACTGGTAACCCACTGACGGTGCCTTGCCCGCTTCCCCCTTCCTCTTTTGACAGCGCTGTCGAGCGAAAGAACAGCCAAGAAATGCCTCCTCCTGCCTCCCTGTTGGAAATAAACGCCGAAAAGAAGAAAGTGACGATTGCACCAGAATCAGAGGTCAATGCCGCGCGTGGGCGCATTTTTTCTATCGACTTGGATCGTAAGTTTTCTTGTCGGTGCGACAAGCGTTTGGCTGACTGAACCTTCTCTTACCCCTTTGAAATGCACGTTCCTCTCTGTACACTCTCTACAGCTGCATCGCTAGATTTTTCTATCTTGGATTCTGGTGAGTCTGGTACATTGGCCCCAGTATCAGCGGATCTCCCCTTGATGACTGGTGGTCCTCGCGATCGCGCATTTTCGTTTGAATGCTTTGCTTTTGGTATCAGCGCCGACGAGACTCTACCGATGCTTTCTGAAGGATCTACGGCGTCTGCAAGTGAAGCGCGGCAACAAGAAATTCTCGATTTTTTAAGACCTAGAGGCGACTCCATCATTTTTGATCCTGTGAGTTTTCAAGAGGGTGGGATCCACGAAGAGCATGCACTGACCACGAGAGAATCTCGGGGAATGTCGATGGATTTGGATGCCGTCATTTTGAATTCCTCGGCTTCTGCGCCTCCTCCTGCGGTAGCAGATGCCCGGGCGCACTCAGGAGCCAGATACTTCACGGCTCCAGTCCCTGCTCCTGACACCTCGACGAGTAGTACACATCCAAGAGCTGGCGGAAGAGCTCGAAATCATCAGTCTGCATCTGGGCATCATACCTATCCCGACAGCACGCACTCCAATGCACCTGATGGCTCTGCAACGAACCAGCGTCATACCGGCCACCATTACTCGCCTCTCCATCAAGCCAGCTATGCCAATGCTTCTGCGCTTGGACAAGGTCAAACTGGTTCGCACGTAGTTACTTCGAACACCTTTTCCCAAGACACGAATGATCATAGTGCCGCTGGCATTGTTGGCTCCTGCGCAACATCACAGGCGTTGCAAATGGAATTGTTAAACAAGGATGGACGCATTGGTATCTACTTGCCGGAGGCTCGCAGGGAGCGCATTGCTCGTTTTCATGCCAAGCGCAAGATGCGTATCTGGCGCAAACGGATCAAGTACGATTGCCGCAAGAAGCTTGCTGATAGCCGTCCTCGCATCAAGGGTAGATTTGTCAAGCGGGTGGATGATTAGATGTTGTGACATTCTTCGTCCAATTTTGCAACGTTAATGGATGAAAGGTGGAACTAAACGCTACGAAAACACCATCACTTTTGCAGATCATAGAATTTTGTAAACATCTACCACTATGTTGTACATCTTAATATCGTATTTCAAGTACTGTGTAATTGCAGGTTTGGAACTCGGGTATAACTTGTGAAATTTTACTCTCCGTGAACTAGAGAGTTTTTTTAACTTGACTGTACAGTTTCACATAGTTCAGCAAACGGAAGCGGTACAGTAGATTGTTGTGAAATAATAATGAATTCTTTCTGTGACGATTAGCTTTTGTTCGTTGCGTATTTTGGTCTTCTTAAAATGCTTAAAGGACAGCCCTGAGGAAATCCCAAAAGTCATGAGTAGGATCACTAAAGGCGTAGATTGTATTGGCACTTAAGAATACCACAATGGTAGACCAGACCAACGTCAATGTCAATTGTTCTGTTTTAAGGGTGGTGTAATCGTACTTGGTTCCTCTCTTTTCCATTTCAAAGCGGTTGTAAGCCCAGTCGTTGGGGTTGCTGCTCATGTAGATGGAGAAAAAGGAGTGATTTAGAAAACGATGAAAATATGATAAATATAGTGCGTGAGAGTTACAAACACACTCACAGTAAAGACCATATTTTGGCAAGACAGTTTCAACAAAGAAGGAATCCAAAAGAATGAAACAAGGCAAAAAACAGATTTACTTAGTAATAACGAAACTCACGCCAAGTAATAATCCATGTTTCCTTGTGCTTCAAGACGGCTCACTTTATCTCCAGCCATGAATTTCAAGACCGCTTGTTCATAATCAGCCTTTTTAAATATGCGATTGTAAAAGGGAATTGGACCATGCAACAGCAGTGTTTTGAGTGGTCCGTAAGCGTCTGTTCCTTCTTCTTCTGTGGTGGGTACCCAGCTTTTTCCGTCCCACTTTGGCGCCATATTTAAAGGAGCATTTGTTGTTGTTGTTGTTGTTGTTGTTGTAGTAGTAGCAGCACGAGATGATAACAGCGTGATTTGTTGAGGAGCAAATGCCGAGGTCACGACGACCAAAAGGAAAGCGCACAAGATCTTCGTTGAAGAAATCATTGTTTTGTATATTTTGCTTGTTGTGAACACGTGTATGTAGATGCCAACTAAAACCAATATTAATATGAAAGATGAAAGCTAGACTAGACTACCTCCTGGATGGTAGCGACGAGGATATTTTCCGTTTGCCTTGTTGCCTTGCGTGGAGAGCGTATCTTTTTTCGGTCCTCATCATCATCGGCATGTGTAAAAACCCTTAATAATAATAATAAATACAGCAGTTAATTAATTAATTACTACTAGTAGTATCAGTAGTTTCAACCATTTTCTCTTTCTGACGTCATGTTCACGAACAACTGAGATTCAGAATGATTCAATGGCCACCTCAAATGCGATAGAATAATATCTTCATCGTTGCTGCTTGTAATAATAATCTAAAAATCTCCACTGCTTACTCATCAACCCTTCAATTTAATTTATCCCCGCACATTATTTATTTGTACACTACCGTCGCTCCCCTCATCACAGGTTAAGACTTTAGTTTGCTTTGTTCTGCACTGGCACTACCAAGATACACTAGCATTTGGAAAACACACGAAAAAAATGTCTGCCAAAACACTCTCATTTGTACGAATGGCTCCCAAGGCCTTGGTGACAACACCAACTACAGCTGCAACTCGCTTGGTCGGAGTCGGAGCCGTCCGTCGTTTAACTAGTAGCAGTAGTAGTGTCTTGAGTCGACGATGTGCCATGCCCTCCTCCTCTGCATCGAAAAAACTTGCGGCAGCTGCTAGTGCAAACGACTTTACACGAAACTTTGCCACCTTTGATCGTAAAAAGCCACACATTAATATTGGTACCATTGGACACGTCGATCACGGCAAAACGACGCTAACCCAAGCTATTACCAAAGTCCTGAGTGAAAAGGGATGGTCCAAGTCGCTCTCGTACGAAGACATTGATCGTGCACCCGAAGAAAAGACTCGTAAGATTACCATCAATACGTCTCACATTGAATACGAAACCGAAAATCGTCATTATGGGCACATTGATTGGTACGTCCGACGATTTATTTATTTATGCAATTTACCATTGTTGTTTGTTGTTTTGTTGCTGCTGATGTGACGGGAATTGGGTGATTACTGGCAAACCTGGCCTTGTTGATCATCTGAACTTTGAATGTCATGATAGATCTTGGTTTCCGCTTGACCTATTGAATCTATTTGCTAGTGCTTTCCCCCCTTTAATGCGACACTAACGAAAAATATCTCTTTTAGTCCTGGTCATGCAGATTACGTCAAAAACATGATTACCGGTGCTGCCCAAATGGACGGTGGTATTTTGGTGGTTGCTGCAACGGATGGACCCATGCCTCAAACGAAGGAACATATCCTATTGGCGAAACAGATTGGCATTCCCAACTTGGTCGTCTTTTTGAACAAGTGCGACTTGGTCGATGACGAGGAATTGCTGGAATTGGTCGAGATGGAAGTTCGGGAGCTGTTGGACTTTTACAATTTTG
>Ga0100393_10006499_pt1 | contig 10397 bp, 8 predicted proteins | sample CryGeymeta201517_FD_81546 | JGI IMG/M metagenome (GOLD analysis project Ga0100393, IMG submission 81546) | Groundwater microbial communities from Crystal Geyser aquifers in Utah, USA - Crystal Geyser metaG 2015-17 | ecosystem: Environmental > Aquatic > Deep subsurface > Groundwater | place: USA... | reverse complement strand
TCTCTAAGCTTTGACATTATCGATATTGCCCGAGTATTGGCTGTTGACAATGTTGATCGTAAGCAATTTCCCTTTGCAAGACCGTCGTCGTGCTTTCTCGTCAAAACACTTGACAGGAGCTACCTATTTGAAGCTGAATCAGGCCCAGAACGAGAGCGACTCTGTCGATTATTGAAGCTATTGGTGGCCCGCCTTGGGTCTAAGCTCATCGTTGGAGACGAAACATTCTTTGAAGAGTTTTTTATTGCTAACATGCCTGCTGACGGTCCAGGCGAAGCTCCCGAGTTCTTTTAGTTCTGAGCATGAACAGCCAACTCCATCTTCTCCATTATCTTGATTACCGTTGACGAGAAGATCTTTTTGTATTTATGACATTACAACCTACTGGGTTCACAAACATTTAAATGTAACTGTATTTTAGTTGCTTAACGTACAATGAGTTCCGGCTTAACTCCTGGCCGAATCGATTTGGCACCGCTCTCAGTTGGATCGTTCGCCTCGCCCATGTAATACTTCGGATAGATTCGCTTGTACAACGCACAGATGACAGTGTCTGCTTGAGAGATTGGTTGGTTGAAAAGGCATTTCATTGTGCCATGCTCGCCAACGCTTTGGACGATGTTGCCTTGTAATCCATGTTTTGTGGTAAGTCCAGCAGGCTTAAACCATTTTACATCTTCCGGGTTGTAAAACATGTACTTCACAACAGCGTGGCGTTTGTGCACCTTTGTTGGATACCCAGTCAGAACTATTCGCTTCACAACTGTTCGATCAGCGTCGGCACCCAGCATGGACCCAATGGCACAAAGTTCTTGAGGCTTGCCCGTTTGCTCGCGAAAGACAAGCACTGGACAAGGCGTATAGCTAACGGGCCCAAAGAAGGAAGCAGCGAAGAAAGCTCCATTTGGGGGCATGAAGCGTTCAAATTTGTGCTTGCCACAGTTCAAATTGTTCTGGCTAAAGACAGGCCTTGCTTTCCATGTACGCCATCCACAACGGAGTGTGAGGACATCTTTACTCTTTACTGGGAGTTCTGCGTCCACATTGCAGCCAGTTGATTGGCACAATCCAGCGTGAAGCACAGACACCTTATTCTCATGGGGCAGCAATCCCACCGCAGTGATCAAGGATTCCGTGGAGAGAAGCTTGGCATCACTCGGTGAGACCGCCTCAATGGTCATGGTTACGTACGAGCCAGCTGGAGCGCAATCCTCAAGACAATCGTCGTCGTCATCCGAACCATCGCCCATGCTCGTATCTTGCCTCTCTCTCGTCGTAGCATCGGCAGTGAGACCAAATTTACCTTCAGCGGAAGCTGCTTCTTCTACAAGATCTCTCATATCTGCCATGACAGATCTCTGCGTTGCCTTGAAATTGGAAAAGTGAAAGACACTACCGTAGGAGTCAGGAAGGTTTTCTTTGGGATCCCAGTACGTTTTTCGAAAGCTCTTCAGAGATCGATATCGAGCGAAACGATCCCGCGCCAGAATATCCTCGTCCACTTGGACTTCATCCGGAAATTCCAAATCTTCGGCTTGTTCTTTCCTGCGCTGTTCCTTAAGCAATCGGCGCTCCTCAGGAGTGACATCGTTTGCATCATCGATATCCATGATGTTGGCAGCCACAGAATCAGAAGATTTCTTGTTGAGCTCTTTGGCGAGCTCACCGCGATCGAAATCATCATTTCCATCCACATCATCGACGGCATCCAACCAGGCAGATTGATAATCAGACCATCCAGTGGGCCTAGAGAAATCGTTCTTATCATCCTCGCCTCCAGCTCCATCCATTTCGTGTGCATCCTCATCCTCATCAAAGCCTACTAAATTCTGTTCACCTTCCAGTGCATCTGGTGTAGCAAATCGTTCAAGACTCTCTCGCTTGGTCGGGTCCGAAACAAGAATCTTTGATTCGCTGGCCTCCATGCTATTCTGATTGCGCCGAAAAAGTGGGCACGAGCTCATCTCCATTGACTTGCAGGCGTACGTGCCCAGCCCGGGCACGTGGATCAAAGAATTTACATTGAAAGGAACTCTTCCCCGAATAAAGCCAGATAGCTTCAGCTCCTGTGTAGTAGCACTGTACTGGTGACTATCCGATAAGATATAAGGCCGAGCCGCTTGCGACACCCACTTGGAAGGAGAGGCAGCTTTGGTGCAAATGGTTCGGACCAGAGCAGCAACATCAGTTCTTTTGGCGCATGCGACAGCCGTGTCTTCCTCGATATCGTCATCATTCTCATTCATGTATGAAAGATCCACCTCCAAGACAGTATTATTGTTGGGTCCAAATTCCGTCGAGGCAAATCGGTTGACATATCTCTTCAAGTTCAAAGCTCTTTTGGTCTGAGTGCGACGGATACTCTTCGAACTTTTGACACTCATGAAATCACTCGCAGGATCTTCAACTTCGGTGCGAGCCAAGAGGGTCAGCAACGATGGCATACCTTGGCCTTTAATGGCACTCAGTATGCGATCACCTCTCTCACTAATAAGATGATCCCAGTTTTGACCGGCCTGAGATTTGGAAGTTCTGGTAGACGAATCGTCTCCACCAATCTGCATTTCCAGCAGGTCATCGTCAATATTGGATCCATCGCCATCGACCACAAACACCACCATGTCGCAAACCCGACAGAGATCTAGGGCAGCTTGTATAGCACCGTCGGTATCATCACAGAAATGCCCATATTGACCGCGAAAGGCAGTTGAGTTAGTTAGGACTGTCAAACTGCCATCTTTCTTGTGTACATCAAATTTGCAAGAAACTGTAGCTTCCTTGTTGCTTGCCAATGGTCTGGCAGTTTTATCGGCTCCTTCCAGAATGGCCGTTCGAACCTGTCCTTCGATTTCTTCCGAGGCTGCCAGGCTGATGATGCCTATTACTCGAGGAGGCAAAAGTCCGCCTGAAACGCCTCGTTTCTTTTGTAGCAAAGCTTCACGCTTATAATCACGCTTCTGTTGTAGCTTATTGCGTCGATCCGCCTTGGATTCGGCAAAAAGTGCTTTTTGACTTCCGCCACGAGTCCGGTTGACTTTTCCACCAGCTCCTCGCGTCGCACTACGCTTCGATGATTTCGATCGCTTGTTCTTTTTGTTGGCCTGTTTCAGCTGACCGGATCTGTGATGATGGTCCGGCATTGTGCTATGTTCGTCTGATACACTTTTTTCAGTGGGGTTTCTGAAGTCTTGAAGAACACGAAAAAAAAATGATAGAGCTATGGGTGTTTGTTTTGATTATTTTTGATGAGGACTGGTCCAAACGCAATGCACGAATGAAACAGGTCATGGGCTTAAAAATCAGGAATCTAGCGCACTAAGAAGTAGGCTAGCTCCCCCTTTCCAATCTGTTGCTCTCTCTACTAGCTGATAGAGTAGTGGCAGATTTAGTTGTACATTCTTGTCATCTCGACAAACTCAGCCACATACTAACTAAACAATATTCAATCCATTGCATAGAGTAGCTATTAGCACTAGATGGGTGACACTTGTATCAGCAATTACCCATCACGAATCACGACACACACTTGATTTTTCTCTTAGCGCACTCGAGTCACTTGAACTTCCAAAAATACGTATTCTCCAGGTACATCCGCTCGACTCTGCACACGTCGCATCTGCTGACGAGGACCAAATCCAGCGGGCAAAGGACCAGGCTTACCATCTTCGAGACCCTCGACATAGGCGAGCTTGGGGGGCATCAAAATTCTTCGGATACCTCCTTGCTTCATTCCTCGCACACCTTCATCAACACCCTTGATGGCGGTTCCATCGCCGACGGTAAAGATAAAGGGAGAACCTACAACTTCGGAAGAATCGACAAAATATCCATTGGATTTTCGCAGGACCCAATCCATGTTGACTTTGGATCCTGGTCCTACGGTGGCGCTATTTGCACTGGCCGATCCTTTCAGTGGTTGCAAGAGATCAGCATAAATTACTCCCGAATCAAGTTTTTTATAAGCTTCTCGTGGTACAGGTGCGTTCGAGTCCATGTCGGCCAATGCAGCTGTTCCTTGGCGGTAGTCTTCTTTCAAGTCCTGTGTGTGAGCGTGAGAGAAAGAGGAAAGAGGAAAGCAAGCGAATAAGTAATAAGTGACCAAGGAGTGCATTGTGGTTTGAGACCAAATATAATGTAAGTACACACACAAAAATGGTATTACCTTGGATATTGCCGCCACGGATACATCAGGAAGAAGCATGGAAGTTGTCCAAAACAAAAGGCCGTTTCCGATGACATGTCGGCGACTGCTCTCCGCTGTTTTTGCCGCCGAGAGTATCGCTGGGCTATTATCCTCCTTGTGGCTGCGAGCAGGTTGGGGCGAGAGAGCAGAAAAACCATTCGTCACAGGAAACGAAACCAGAACAGCCAGCAAAGAAGCTGCTAAAATTACTTTCATATCTGATTGTTCGGGGAGTTGCTTTTATCTTTTATTATTATTTTCATTTATTTATTAAAAAATACTTTTGTTGTGATGTTTTTTGGCTCAATGAAAAAGACGTCAGATTTGAGATTTTTTCCAGATATTTTCGCTTCCATCATCCCTAACCCTACTAGAATTCTTTTGTAAGCTGCGACCGGTAAAATACGACAAAAACAACGACACCGTTCCTTTCGACTTTCGACGGCTTCTGGAAAACACACATGATTACTAGAGTACACTATTAATTTCTAACATCAGCATTACATACTACCGTACAACCTGCCATAACTATCATCATTAGCTCGATAATTCGTCCGGACCCTAACACCTAAACCTCATGGATTCTGGAGCGGGAGATCAAATGCAAGCTGCTGGAGGTAATAGATCCATCACCAATGTGCCTCGGTTACGAATGGAACAACGCCAGTGTCTGAGTTGGTCCAAAGTACCATTAAGCCCCAGCAACAAGGTGATTCCTCCCCCACGAAGCGGTGCTGCCAGTGTCGTTGTGCAACGAAAATTATATCTCTTTGGAGGGTACGGTGGAACGGCTGGTGGAACTGGTCGACTGGACGACTTTTACAGTTTCGATTTCGAAACACGAACGTGGCAAGAAGTGGAGGTATTGAGCACCGAAAAACCAGGATGTCGAGAGAACAATGGTGTAGTCATTTCCGATTCCAGTGATTGCATCTATCTTTTTGGAGGGTATGATGGCAATAGTTGGTTAAATGATCTGTGGAAGGTATGTTTCAGATACGATGCCAATCCCTGAGACCTGCTCTTTTCAAGTTTGTTGTTTTCTATTTTCTAACCAAAAACATGTCAACCCTGTCATTCTAGTTTGACATTGCCAGCAAGCGATGGACTTGCATTCAAGAATCTTCTGATTTGAATGCAGCGGACGAAGCAAGTGCTCCAATGGAAGATATCGTATCTCAGGCTGACGAAGCTGGTATTGCAGGACACGGGCAATCTCGACAAATTCGTGGAAGAGTGCCATCTCGTCGTTTCGGATATGTCTCGGTGGTTCACGCAGGAAAGTTGATTGTATGGGCAGGCTTCGATGGTTCCAGATGGTTGGTAAGCTCTTTTATGGTCTCTGCATTCCAAAAAAATCTATTTTGCTCAAGGCGAATTACTTACTCTGTTCGCCTCATATCTTTCCTCCTAGAACTGTATGTTTGAATTTGACTTTGCGACGAAGACGTGGTCCGAAATTCAAGGTCGTGGATTGCTACCATCAGTGAGATCCTGTCCCGCCTGGGCCAAGGATGACACTCACGTTTACATTCAAGGTGGCTATGATGGCATTTCCAGGCTTTCGGATTTCTGGGCCTGCGATCTCGCCACCTACACCTGGACGCAAATGCCCAGCTTTGGAAATCCACCGTCGCCAAGGTACTTTCACAGCTGGTAAGTGGAAAATATAAAGTAGTTGACTCTATCGAAATTCGCTGATTTTTTCATTTCTGCAGCTAACACTTACATTTTTCCTGCAGCTGTCTCTATGGTAACAAGATGTATGTTTACGGAGGCTACTCTGGCAATGAAAGATTGGCAGACATGTACGCCTATGATTTCGAGACGAACCACTGGTCAGAAGTTGACTGCTCGAATGGCGATGCTCCCAGTGGAAGATCGTCCTTAGTAGCACAAGTCTTTGATAATTTCATGTATTGTTTTGGTGGTTACAATGGAAATTCTGTGTTGAACGATTTCTACCGCTTTCGATTGAAGCCCGTGGGACTTCCTCCGCCATCTCTGGTATCCGATTTTGGTCGACTGATCAACAATCCTGAGCTAGCAGATGTATCATTTATTGTCGAGGGGCAAGTGGTTCACGCACACCGTGCCATTCTGGCTTGTCGATCCGAATATTTCAAAGTCCTTCTCACGGGTGGCATGAGGGAAGCGCGTGGCTTTGATTCGACCGTTACCGTAACAAAAGCTGGAGGAGAAACTGATAAGGACACCCCTATTCATTTGCAAGATGTGTCGCATGCCGTCTTTCTTCAAATACTGGAGTTTCTCTACACGGACACAGTTTGCAATGTCTCGTTGGAAACTGGAATCCATCTCATGATTGCCAGTGAACATTTTATGCTTGACCGTTTGAAGTCTCTGTGCGAAGATGTCATTCGAAGAGATATCGACCTTGACAACTGCATTGGCATCCTAGTGGCAAGTCACCGCCACCATGCCGTTAATTTGAAGGAGATTGCGCTGGAGTACATTCTGAACAATCTGAGCCACGGAACCATTCGAAATGGTTTGGCAGAATTAAAGCCGGAACCAGATTTGTTGGTCGAAATATTACAGCGCACAACTGCTGCTGAGACACTATTGACACAGAGAGGACACCAGGATGGACCTGATCGACCAGGTGGTGCTCCTGCTCCCGGTTGGGCGGATGGGCAACGATGACAATATTAATATGACCACAAACAACGAATAGTCCTAGAAGAAAATAGCTCGCATGAAAACTTGCTTGATAACACTTAAATTGGATTCGTAACAAATTTTAATTTAAGCGACATTTTTCTTCAACCCAAAATCCAAAAACATTATTATTTGTACGTGTGTAGAGATGGAAAGAACTGAATCCAACTAGTTGTTTTTAATTGCCAGCACGGGCGGCCTCTCGTGCCTGAATTCGTGCCCATTTGTCGCGTCTCTTCTGTCCTAACGTCTTCTTCGCTACCTTTGGTGGTTCTAGAGCCTTTTGTAATAGCTGTGAAATTTCTGTCATTTTGGTCATATCTTCGTCGAACTTGTCGAAGAAGCGAGTGTGGGCTTCGAGCCAATCACCTTCCAATTGAGAAGCAGCTTCTTCTCTGCTCAAGCGTCTCACTTCGGACCACTTCTTTTGGATGTCTAAAATCTTCTTTTGATCTTCCGACATTTCGCTCTCGGGGATCAAAGCCGACAAGGCAGTAGTACTGCGGCTGGTCTGGTGGGGGACCACAGCTGTACAGCGGTTGTGGTGAGTTGTTGAGAGCAAAAAGGACACAGTGTAAGCACACGGTTTGGAGAAACAAAATACGTCTCCGATAGTATCAGAGCATGCAGTGTTTTCGTCGATAACAAGCTACCATAGCTTTGTTCGGCCCACTTTCTTGAAGAGTACTCGAGTACTCGAGTACAGAATAGAATAGAACAGAGCACAGCACACCCCACGATGTTATGCGTCATCACAAGAGCTGTCATGTTCAACAAAATTGTTAGTTACAACAAGGCTACCTACCAAAGGAAGAAGCTCCAATGATCAAAGAGGAGAGGAGAAAACAAGTCTTCATGATTTAGGTTGATGGAAAGAGTGAAATGGCGGCGTCGTGAGGGAACCTACTCTTCAGTACAACTCTACTAAAATACAACCACAAGCCGTGAAAAAGAACTTGCTCCTTGTTGTTGTTATCATCGACAACTACTGAACGGACTACGACTTGTTGATGTTATCTGTGAGTCAAAAATAGGAAAAGGTTTCCACGTAGAGTGGATACGACGCGGTAGGGGCGCGAATCACGGGACTTGCCTTCCAATCAACTGACGCACTAAAGTTTGAGTAAGAAAGTAAGCTCCTCCTACGGTTGGCAGCTAACGAGAGAGGGGTTCACACTCGCTCAGCCATCAAGCTGCCAAGCTTTTTGCTGTGTCAGCGATAAACAATAACAACAACAGCAAGAGTAAAGCAAGTTGAGGATCTCAAGAGACATCCATCAACATCCATCTTGGTCGATCAGTATCACTAGAAAAAAGTTTGAGATATGAGAGTCCTTACCCTTTTGATGCTTCTCGTCGCGGGAGCTTCCGCTTTCGGTAGGTTAAATAATGCCTGATATGTGTTGTGATTTGTGATTATAGTAGTTGAGGATATGTCGTATGCGAGGTAGAAATTTCTGCCTTAGAGATTACTAGAAGCAGCGTGGAGAATGATTTGGTGGAAAATTTCTAAAATTCATCTGCTATCCCAAAGGATTGGTTGTCTCCTGTAACCATCCAGCTTTCCGGGTGTATTATACATCATTGCCGCCATTTTTCTTACCTCTTGCCTCCTCCCTCCCCTGTCGAGACAGTTTCTAGCGGAAGTTCCTTTGTTGGACGACCAGTGGCGCTTATGGAGCCCACTGTTGGGATTCAAGCTCCATCCAGCAGTCGCTCTCAACTATATATGATGAGACACCGCAAGGGATTCAAAAAGTTGGGAAAGCCTGCTGATCAGAGAAAGGCACTCCTTCGTGCCCTTACCACAGAAACCATTCGCCATGGACGCATCAAGACGACCTTGATTCGTGCGAAGGCCGTTCGCAAGCACGTCGACCACATGATTGAACTGGGAAAGCGAGGTGATTTGCATGCCCGCCGCCAAGCCCTTGCATGGGTTTACGACAAACAACTTGTGCACTCGCTGTTCGAGGCCGCCCCCGAACGTTATGGCGACCGCAACGGAGGATACACCCGCGTCTTGAGGACTGTTGCAAGACAAGGAGATAATGCCAAGATGGCCATCATTGAGCTTGTGTAACTATTGTAGCATCCTCTTATTTTGTTACCACCTTACAACGCAAATGAACGCCCTGAAAGATACGTAGCTAGCAAAAATTTTGTCCAGCAGAGACCAGTCTTAGGAGAGAACTGATGCACGCATAGTACTGTCTATCAAAAATGTCGGGCCATACCCGCCGGCCCTAATATTGTAATATCTTACTCTAGGCAAAACAAGTTACAGGACCTGCAATCAGAGTGCCATGCTTGACTCCTTAACAACCTAGAAACTGGTACTAGTAGTTCCTTAACTGCTCATTTTGTTGGATTCTTGAAACAATTTCAAAGCAAGACTGCAAACCGTCATGAGTTGTAGGTACTCATCTCCTCCGTCGATCATCATTTTTTCCGCTTCTGCAATCTTTATGGAAAGGCTCGCCTTGCCCATTTCATTCATTTCGTTGCTCGTAATGACTTTTTGTGACAATGCGCTCAACAGCGTTTGTGCCGAGAATCCATCGGCACATACATCTTCGACAGCCGTCTGCATTTTACCAAAGTCTTGAGACGCCACATCCTTCCACAGAGCATCTATTACAGGAGGAGGACAAAGTCCGGCCATTTCGTAAATCGTCTCCCTGGTAACATTTCCCCCCAAGGCATGGACGCACTGCAAGGTTGTGACCGCCTTTCGCATATCTCCCATGGAAAGATTCAAAATTTCATTCATGACGTTCTCTTCGACATTGAGCTGCTCTGCCCTGGCAATGTGTTGGAGGCGCTCTTTCATACTAGACGGAGGCAGACTGTGGAAACGGAATTTGGCACATCGACTGGCGAGAGGACTGATAATTTTGGTAACGTAATTGCACAACAAAATGAATCGAGTAATACTCGAGTGTGCCTCGATGATTCGTCGCAAGGCAGCTTGTGCATCGGGGGTAATGGCATCTGTATTGGTGAAGCAAAAAAAGGCAGACGAGTGAACAATCACTATTCATCGCAAAATAATAGTAATAATAATTTCTTGACACTACCCCTTTCACACTACCCCTTGACGTACCTGCTTCGTCTAAAATAATAATTTTAAAGGATGGGTTGGGATACTTTGCCGCTTCGGCAGCATCCAGTATATCTGCATCCTCCTCTTCTTGTGTTTTGGCTTGACCGAAAAAGTTGGTCTTCTTCTTGTTTCCGGAAGCCTTCCCGACCGCCAGGGAAGCAAAATGTTTGATTTTGTCCCGGACTACTGAAATCCCTCTTTCGTCTGATGCGTTCAATTCCAAGACCCGGCGTTTTAAAATAGATGGAGCGTAGAGTTGTTTGCACAAAGCCAAGGCAACAGATGTTTTACCGCAACCAGGTGGACCGTGCTGTTCGATTCGGAATTCGGGTGTGTTCGGAGTTTGGATGTGTGTGAACGATGGACGACGACAGGAAGTTAGGATACAAAGTATACGGTATGATTTTTTTTTTCAGAAATAAATTG
>Ga0100393_10006497_pt1 | contig 10400 bp, 8 predicted proteins | sample CryGeymeta201517_FD_81546 | JGI IMG/M metagenome (GOLD analysis project Ga0100393, IMG submission 81546) | Groundwater microbial communities from Crystal Geyser aquifers in Utah, USA - Crystal Geyser metaG 2015-17 | ecosystem: Environmental > Aquatic > Deep subsurface > Groundwater | place: USA... | reverse complement strand
TAAATTTAAAGTGTTTAGAAGATATATAGGTTAAAAAAATTTGAATTATGAAGTTAGTAAATGCTAACATAAAAACATAAAAAATGGCTAAAGTATTAATATTAGGAGCAGGCATTGCAGGACATACTGCAGCTGCTCACTTAAGACGTAAACTTTCTAAAGAACACGAAGTGTTAGTAGTTTCGCCAAATAGAAATTACCAATGGGTGCCCTCCAATATATGGGTAGGAACAGGTAGAATGAAAGCTAAAGAGGTTCATTTTCCTTTAGAACCATTGTATAAGAAAAAAGGCATTGGTTACAAGCAAGCAAAAGCAGTTTCGTTTTACCCCGAAGGGGACAATGAAACCAGCCCTTATGTGTTAATAGAATACCTTTATGGTGAAGAAGCTGGTAAACAAGAAAAAGTTACTTATGATTATTTGATTAATGCCACTGGTCCAAAACTAGCTTTTGAACTTACCGAAGGGTTAAACCCAGGAACAAATAAAGCCTTTTCGGTTTGTACTTATGATCATGCTCAGCATGCATCAAATGCTTTACATCAATTAATTAATCAGCTAAAAAATACCGCTAAAAAAGCCAAAATACTTATCGGAACTGGGCATGCAAAAGCAACTTGTCAAGGAGCTGCATTCGAATACATTTTAAATGTAGAAAAAGAACTTACTCGTTTTGGAATTCGAGACAAATGCGAAGTTACTTGGATTTCAAACGAATACGAACTAGGCGATTTTGGTATGGATGGCATGTTGTTAACTTACGGCAATACCACCATGAAATCGAGCGAAATGGTGGAAATGGTTTTTGCTGATAGAGGCATTAAATGGATTTTAGGTGCTGGTGTTAATAAAGTTGAAGATGGAAAAGTTTCTTATGAAAATTTAGATGGTGAGTTTAAAACCGAAGAATTTGATTTTGCGATGTTAATTCCAGCCTTTTCTGGTCATGGTTTTAAAGCTTACGACAAAAACAACAATGATATTACAGATAAACTCTTTAAAGGTTTTATGATAGTTGATGCCGATTACACACCAAAACCTTACGAAGAATGGCGTGTACAAGATTGGCCAGAAACCTACCAAAACCCAAGCTATGAAAATATTTTTGCTCCAGGAATTGCATTTGCTCCGCCTCATGCTATTTCAAAACCCCGTAAAAGCAAGAACGGAACAGATATTTCTCCTTCTCCACCCAGAACTGGTATGCCTTCTGGAATAACTGCAAAATTAGTTGCCGACAATATTATTGATGCCATTGAAAATGGAAAATTGACTTTACACCATAAAGGCTCGATGGGAAATATGGGTGCAGCATGTATCGCTTCGGCAGGTTATGGAGCAACTAAAGGTAGTGGTGTTAGTATTACAACTTATCCTATTGTTCCTGATTATGTAAAATACAAAGAAACACAAGGTAGAGACATTAAAAAAACATTTGGAGATATTGGTTTAGCTGGTCATTGGCTAAAATTAACCTTGCATTACGCTTTTATTTATAAGGCCAAAATGAAACCTTTTTGGTGGTTAATTCCAGAGTAATTTATTGTAATTTAAAATATTAAACATCTAAACTCAATTATCATGTCAGCAGCAATATCAAAATCAAATCATGCAAAAATGCAAAATCCAATTATTCAGTTTTTTAAATACATTTGGCTGAGTATCAAAATTATGTTAATTGTTTTAAAAGGACACGGAGGAACAAGAAACAAATCATAATTACTAAAAATTAAAAATTTTTACATCATGAAGTTAGTGAATACTCACATGCAGATTATAGTTTTACTATTATTTATTTCATTTTTAGGCAAAGAAATGAACGCCCAAACTTACTCGTTGCAGCAATGTATTGACACCACTTTGGCAAACAATAAGCAGCTACAAATAAGCAAAAACAATCAACAAATTAGCGAACAAAAACGAAAAGAAGTTCAGGCAAATCTTTTTCCTAGAATTGATGCCAACGGAGAATATAAGTATTATATAGATTTGCCTTATCAACTCATGCCGCTTTCTACGTTTAATCCAACAGCACCCGAAGGTCAATTTAAAGAAGCGCAATTTGGTGTTCCTCATAATATTAATGCGAACTTACAATTGTCTATGCCCTTGTACAATCCACAATTATATACCAACATTTCTGCTACCAAAATTGCTATTGAAATGAGCAGTTTGCAGCACAAAAAAACCGAAGAAGAAGTATTTTTTGATGTCAGTAATTTGTACTACAATGCTCAAATCCTTCAAAATCAACTGGCGTTTATCGATAGCAACATTAATAACAATAAAGTATTGCTAAAAAATATGCAATTATTACACAGTCAGTTGCTTGCAAAACAAACCGATGTTACCAAAATAGAATTGCAATTGCAACAACTGATTACCCAACACGAATTGCTTTTGAGCAAACAAGAACAAGTTATAAATATGTTAAAAATAATGATGGGAATAGGTTTAGAAAGTAACATCAATGTGGAGCAGCAAGTTGTTTTTGAAACGCAACCTGAGCAAACATCTATTAATAATATAGATGTTGCTTTGGTTCAGCAAAAAACTAGGTTGTTGGATGTGGAATTAAAAAGCATAAAAAGAAGTCGCTTGCCAACACTAGCTTTATTCGGAATGTACGGAACTACCGGATTTGGATATGACGAACAACCCAACGAATTTTTAAATTTTTATCCCATAAGTTTTGGAGGAATAAAATTGCAATATCCAATTTTTCAAGGGTTTTCTACCCAACGAAAAATTAATCAAAAAAAGTTGGAGTTAACCAATGCCAATCTTCAGTTGGAAATGCTCAACGACCAAACCAACATGCAAACAATAAATGCTCGTCAGCAAAAAATTATCACAAAAAAATCAGTTGAAAACACACAAAAACAAGCTGAATTAGCTTCAAAAATTTACCAACAAATCTTGTTGCAACAAAAACAAGGAACAGCCAACTTAACCGAAGTTTTAATGGCAGATAATGCCTTGAGAGATGCTCAACAACAATACCTTTCTGCTATTATAGAATATTTAAAAGCAGATTTAGAATTAAAAAAATTAACAGGAAATTTTAAAACAATTAAGAATTAGAGATTCTTCGTGTAACTCCGTGTAAAAACTCTGTGAAACTCCGTGAAAGAATAAAAACATATATTATGAAAACAAACTGGAAAAAATACATCGGCATTATTGCAGCAGTGGGAATTACTGCCTTGGTCATTTATAAATTGGCAAGCAACAAAAAAACTACTGAAAGTAAGGTTTATCATTACGATAAAACTGCTCCAATAGAAGTGAAAACCATAACAGTTAGTTTGCTAGAAGCTGTATCTCAATATACGTTTTCGGGAACTTTTGAAGCCAACAAAGAAGTAAAAATCAATGCTGATATTCAAGGTAAAGTGAATGATGTTTTGGTCGATTTGGGTTCGGAAGTTAAAAAAGGTCAGGCGTTGGTTCAGCTAGATAATTCCTTGTTGCAGCTTCAATTAAAATCGGTTGAAGTACAAATTGAAGGTTTAGAAAACGATGTAAACCGCTACAAAGTTTTAGTGGAAGCTGATGCCATTCAAGGAGTACAATTAGAGAAAGCCGAATTGGGATTGAAATCAGCTAAACTGCAACGCAGCACTTTGTTGGAACAAATTTCGAAAACCACTATAAAAGCTCCTTTTGATGGCGTTATTACCATGAAAATGACCGAAGCTGGAGCTTTTGCAGCTCCTGGAGTTCCACTGGTTCAGCTTACCGAAATACAACAATTGCGTTTTACCATTTTTGTTTCTGAAAACGATTTACATTTGTTTAACGTCAACAAAATAGTAACCGTTTCTACTGATACCTACAATGAAATTTCGTTAGAAGGAAAAATTGTGGCAGTAGGCAGTCGCTCAAATCCTGCTAACGGTTTTCCTGTTCAGTTTTTAGTAAAAAATACTGATGAAAATTTGATAAAAGCTGGAATGTTCGGAAAAGCACAACTTAAAAATACGGAGAACGAAAAAGGCTTGTACATTTCGGCAGACCTTATTCAGGGTGGTGAAGAAACACCTAGCGTTTATTTGGTAAAAGACAATAAAGCAGTTCTTCAAAAAATTACCATTGCCAAAAGAGTGCAAAACAAGGTGCTGGTAACAAAAGGAATCCAACAAGGCGATGTGCTAGTTAGCAAAGGTTTTATCAATTTATTTGATGGAGCGAATGTGGAAATTAGAGATTAGAGATTCTCTGTGTCCTCTGTGTCTCTGTGTCTCTGTGTCTCTGTGGTAAAAAAATTAAATAGAAAAAAAATGAACATTACATCCATATCCATTAACCGACCTTCACTTATTATAGTGTTGTTCAGCTTATTTATTTTGCTGGGATACATCGGTTTTACCAACTTAAGTTATGAGTTGATGCCCGACTTCAATCAACCTGTTATAGTTATAAAAACAGGCTATCCTGGTGCTGAACCAGAAGAGGTAGAAACATCTGTAAGTAGAAAAATTGAAGATGCGTTAGCAAATCTCGAAGGGGTGGACTTTTTGGCAACTAAATCGCTGCCCAATGCTTCTATTGTTATTGCCAACTTAAAATACGGCACCGACTTGGATAAAACCATGCAAGATGCTCAACGCTATATCGACAACATTAGAAAGGATTTGCCAGAAGAAATTTTAAGCCCAGTAATGAGCAAAGTTTCTCCCAACGATTTGCCCATTATGTCAATTAGTGCAACCAGCGATTTGGAGCCAACCGTTTTTTATCAAAAAATGAAAGATGAGTTTTTGCCTCAAATTCAACAACTAAAAGGAGTTGCAGAAATTACGCTGTTGGGTGGTGAAGAACGAGAAATTCAAGTAAACATTGATCCTAATCGTTTAAAACTGCATAAAATTTCGATGCTGCAAGTGGTAGAAGCCATTAATCGCTCGGGATTGGATTTGCCTGCTGGAAAAGTGCAAACCGACAAAGAAAGTAATTCGGTTCGGTTAACTGGGAAGTTCAACACCTTAAAAAACATCGAAAATGTACAAATTGCCATGCCAGTTCCGGGCAGCCCAGTTTATGTTAAAGATGTGGCTACGGTTAAAGATGCTCATGTTGAAACCACTTCCATCAGCCGTTACAACGGAAAAAGTGGCATAGGTTTGTTGCTTAAAAAACAAGGCGATGCCAATGCGGTAGATGTTTCTAAGTTGGTAAAAGATAAATTTATAGTTATCGAACAACAAAATGCTTCATCCAACATACAATTTATTATTGCCGATGACAGTACCGACAACACCATCGCAGCTGTAAATTCGGTAGTTTTCGATTTAATTTTAGCCGTAATATTAGTTTCGTTGGTAATGTTGTTGTTTTTGAGAAGTTTCAGAAATTCCATTATTGTTTTGATTGCTATACCAACCTCTTTGGTAACTGCTTTTGCGGTAATGTGGATGTTGGGTTACACCCTTAATTTAATGACTTTGTTAGCCATGTCGCTGATTATTGGAATTTTGGTAGATGATGCTACCGTGGTGCTCGAAAACATTCAACGCCATTTGGATATGGGTAAAGATAAAAAGGACGCAGCCATGGACGGACGAATGGAAATTGGCTTTTCTGCTCTATCCATTACCTTGGTAGATGTAGTGGTTTTCTTGCCAATATTGTTTTTACAAGTTTTTGTTGCCGATATGCTCAAGCAGTTTTCGGTGGTGGTTATTACTTCTACCTTAACCAGTTTGTTGGTGGGTTTTACACTTACTCCGTGGATGGCTTCACGCATGGGAAAAAAAGAAGATTTGCAGCCCACTAATTTCTTTAATAAATTTTTATTATGGTTTGAACATCAGCTCGATAAGTTTACCAATTGGTATGGAAAACAGTTGGAATGGGTGCTCAATCACAAATTGGTTTTTGGTGGCATTATCATCGCACTTTTTGCCTTAACAGGAATAATGATGAAACAAGGTATAATTGGTAAAGAATTGATTGCTACTGGCGACCAAGGTAAATTTATGATGTCGTTGGAGTACGATAAAAACACATCTATACACTACAACAACAAAGTTTCGTTAGAAATTGAAAAATATATTTTACAGTTGCCTGAGATAAAAACCTTGTTTAGCAACGTAGGTGGACCAAGCACCGGAATTGGAAGTTTGGGAGTTGGCTCGCCTTACAAAACCGAATTTACCATTCAATTAAAAGATAAAAAAGAGATTAACAACATTGCTACCGAGCAGTTTATGCAAGACCTTCGTAGCGGTTTACAAAGCAAATTTCCAGGAATTAAATACAGAATTGCAGCTTTAGGATTAATTCCTCGTTCTGCACCCATCGAAATTACGTTGAGTGGTGCAAATTCAAATGAAGTAATGAAAACTGCTCAGCAGCTTAAAACTATTATTGAAAAAACTCCCGGAGCAGATAACGTAAAACTTTCGGTAGAAGAAGGCAGTCCGGAGTATAAAATTATTCCTGATAAAGACAAAATGCAGCGTTTGGGTTTAAACACGGCTTATGTGGGTATGAATTTACGAACCGCTTTTAATGGAAACGATGATGCTACCTTAACCGAGGAAGGCACGGAATATCCAGTCCGTATCCAGCTAGCTGATTTTGATAGAAAAAATTACAACGATGTAGAAAAATTAGTCATCGTAAATCCTATGGGAATGCCTATTGAAATTGCTCAGTTTGCAGAGGTAAAACAAAGCAATTCGCCATCGTTATTAGAACGCTTAGACCGACAATCGGCAGTAACCATTACCGCAGATGCGTTGGGAAAACCATCGGGAACAGTTGCCGATGAAGTGGTGGCTTTTATTAAAGAAAATCCATTGTCAGAAGGCATTCAAATGACTTGGGGCAGCGATATCAAACGACAAAACGATAGCTTTGGAGCGTTGGGTTCAGTACTCATCATCTCCTTTTTGCTTATTTACTTGATAATGGTTGCTCTCTACGACAGTTTTATTTATCCGTTTGTAGTGTTGTTCTCCATTCCTGTTGCTGCCATTGGAGCGTTTTTAGCACTGAACTTAACACTTAGTCATTTAAGTTTGTTTGCCTTGTTGGGATTAATTATGCTAATGGGTTTGGTTACCAAAAACGCTATTTTAATTGTCGATTTTACCAATCAACTTAAAGCAGAAGGAAAACATTATAAAGAAGCATTAATTATTGCCGGAAAAGGAAGAATGCGACCCATTTTAATGACCACACTTTCTATGGTTGTCGGTATGTTGCCCATTGCTTTAGCCACAGGTTCGGCAAGTGAGTGGAAAAACGGCTTGGCTTGGGTAATTATTGGCGGATTGCTTTCCTCGTTGATTTTAACCGTTTATTTAGTGCCTGTAGTTTATGCAGCGGTTGATGGAATTAAAGCAAAATTTAAGATTAAGGATTGAATGTGAAATTCTGCAGAAATATGTATTATTTTTTATTAATAAAGAAATTTTATTGATACTTTTGAAGTATATTCAAATCACTTAGCTTTTCGGGGAATTTAAGTAAGCTATTTTTGTTGGTATCAAGGCTAAATTTTCAAGCATAGCCGTAGCTATGGTTTAAAATTTTAACGCAGATAACGGCAAAAAGAGTAGGTCAAAAATTCGGAAAGCTAAGTAATTTGAGTATACACCATTTTGATAACCATAAAATAGTCGTAGTAGATAACGCAGTTTTCATAAATTTTATTTTAAAGCAATACAACCATGAAACATTCCATATTTATCTTATCAATACTATGCTCTGTTACTTTATTAAATGCTCAAACAACTAAACAAAGTATTCATCAATTTAAAGTAACCGACCTGTATGGCGAACCCTTTGATTTTAGCACCTTAAAAGGAAAAAAGATTATGGTGGTCAATACTGCTTCCAAATGCGGATTAACACCTCAGTACAAACAATTACAAGAAATTTACGAAACATACAAAGATTCTAATTTTGTGATTGTTGGATTTCCTGCGAATAATTTTATGTCGCAAGAACCTGGAGAAAATGAAGAAATTGCTAGTTTCTGCGAAAAAAACTATGGAGTTACTTTTCCCATGATGAGCAAAATTTCTGTAAAAGGGGATGACATGCACGAAGTGTATCAGTTTTTAACACAAGAAGCAAAAAATGGAGTTGAAGATTCTAATGTTTCATGGAATTTTCAAAAATACCTGTTAGATGAAAACGGTTATTTAGTCAAAGTAATCTCCCCTCGCACACTTCCCAATAATGAAGAAATTATTCAATGGATAGAGGGGAACTAATTGTTCCTTATGCTGTATGATGAGCATCATTGTATTTGTTAAAAATAACTCGCTCTTTTGTGCAAAATGGTTTGTATGAATTGGATGCTTGTTAGTTTAGTTTTAATCGTGTATCCCTTATTTGGAGTAGTTTTTTATCTCGTAAGAAACAAATTAGCCCATATAAAAGAATTCCATGTGATTGTTTTTGCCCCTGCACTTATTAGTTTTGTATTGGGAATAGGTCTTTTAGCTTTTGCATTAACTATCTAATCGTATCACTCCTCCGCAAAAGCAATTACATGCCCATCTGCATCTAATAAATAGCCAACTTTATCTCCCCAATCCCTTTGTTGTAATGGACTAATCAATTTTGCTCCTAGTTGTATTCCTATTTTCATATATTCGTTGGCATTTTTTACTTTTAAATAAATCTCACAACGAGGAATTCCATTACCTGTATTGGGATGAGGAGTACTATTTCCTAAAATTTTGGCAATACCGTTTTCGGGCATCAAACCTAGCTTGGTTGTTTCTGAAAGTTGAAACTCCGTCATACCCGGCACATGTAAGGATGGTTTTATGCCCAACAATTTCTCATAAAAATGTTTACTTTTTTCTTGGTCGGAAACATAAAGGATAAATTGGGTGTGCATTGTTGTGGTAATTTAGTTTAAAACCAAATGTAAATTATTTGAACAACAATGCAAAAAAAATAGATTCCTGTTTTCGCTACGCTGCACAGGAATGACGTAAAATAGGCTTTGTGCGATACTTAAGTGGTTATAAGAGTATTTATGTCTAGTAGTTTGTATCATCTCTCAGTTGAAACCTTCCGTTATGGTCAAAAGTGAAAGTCCGATAAATTTCGTATTCTAATTTCAAGAAACTCAAATCAATTACACTAAAAAGTTTTTTAATTCTTTTTTTGCACTTACTTATCATTCTTTTATTCTTAAGAAAGTCAACTAGTCCAAGTGAGTTTCTCAATTTTGGTTTGTTATATTCAAAAACATCTACTTTTTGGAGTTTTCCATTTGTTCCAAAAACAAGCTGATAATTTTCAAAACAATTAATATCATCCAATTCAATTTCTTGATTCTTTAATCTTGAATCTAGATGATTATCTAAAGTGTCTTTAATGCTTTTAAGATAATCTCGTCTAGGTTTACTTTTTATCCAATTCTCTGATTCTTTATCAGTCATCTTGTACATCATTCTGTAGCCATCACGAGAGTATGTTTTTCCTTTAGGCAATTCATCCTCAAATTGTTTGTAAAGAGAATCTAGATTGAATATCGCTTTTATTAAATTGTAATTATTTACAATGATTGATTTGTAAGCAACTGTGTCACTCTGACTCCACGGGCAAAAATATTTTTGAACTTTAAAACGTCCATTTATTTTGTATTGGAAATGGATAGAGCCACAATGTAGAAAAAATGTATTCCAATTCGGTATCAAACTGTCCGTTGGAATTTCTAATTGTCTTGAAGTTATCAAGGAATCGAAAACAAATTTAACCTTAGCACTTTCCAAGGCTATTTTCTGAAAAACTTCTTGTCGTGGAACACTTTCTTTATATTCTTGTCCTTTAACTTTTCTGGAGCTGTATTCTGTGATTATGTTTGTTAGCACACCTACATAATTTTCTCCATCATTTGAAAATATGTCAACTACTTGACCTATCCATGAAATACGCAAATGTGTTTGTTTTACGGAATTCTGAATAGGATTTAAATCGTAATAAAAGCTATCAATTTGAAATTTAGACGAAGTACGCCAAGAATAATCTTTATTGGCTTTCTTGTATTGAAGTTGTTGTCCGTAAACAGATATCGAAAAAGTTAATGTCAATATGAATGTTAAGGTTTGTTTCACTTATGTATTGTCTTAGAATATTGCTATCTTCAAAGTTTATAGTCCTATGATTATTCATCACTTCATTTTTCTATTCCTCATACCTATTCTTCAAATTTAAAAAGATTCTTCATTTTGTTTTGTTACGAAAAATAAATTTTCGACAAAACTACATTCAGAATGACAGTAATATTTGGACTTTGTGTGTTGGCAAAGTCCCCCTTTGGGGGAATTAGGGGGATACCAACACCCTAATCCCTTCCGAATGAGAAGTAAACTCAGGAGCATACATGCACTGAATACTTGTAATACCATTAGAAAAATCGCC
>Ga0100393_10006463_pt1 | contig 10430 bp, 7 predicted proteins | sample CryGeymeta201517_FD_81546 | JGI IMG/M metagenome (GOLD analysis project Ga0100393, IMG submission 81546) | Groundwater microbial communities from Crystal Geyser aquifers in Utah, USA - Crystal Geyser metaG 2015-17 | ecosystem: Environmental > Aquatic > Deep subsurface > Groundwater | place: USA... | reverse complement strand
GCCGGTAAGGTTTGAGCAGCCGTCACGTTTTCGCTTTTCTGTGCCACGTGACTATTTCTAAATTCTTCATCTTTTGGTGGCGTATGCTTCCCGTAGGGGACCTGCCAACGAATGCCTAGCTGTTTGGTACCGTACTTTTCCTGTCGTTTGTGCATTACACAATTGCGTACCAAAGTCTTCGCCAACAAGTTGGTCCCAGAATTGAAGCAGCCCGCAACAGCCAAGATTTTGTCAGCAATATCTCCATTCCGTTGAAAAGCTTGACATTGTTCCAAGCCAATCAGTTTTGGTTGGGTCCCAATCATGTCTGTCACCTGTGACCACCGGGGCAGACTCTCGTACGTCGTTTCGCTAATATAGTCGAGCCTTGCATTCTTTTGGATCAGCTGCAACAGCCGTTCCTTATCGTGACCTCTACTTTTACTGAGTTCCATAAAATAAAGAATCGATCTTGCATTTCCTTTTTCTCGTTCCTTGGCCTGGATTTTTGCCTTCTCTGTGATCGGTTGGGGAAGATAATCTTGAGCAAGTTCCCGTTTTCGAGTCGTCCTTTTCTCTTTAGCATACTTTATCTCTGCAGATTCTCGTCGAACCATTTCTATCTGCTCCTTTTCAATGGCTAAGAGCTCCTCATCGGTAATAATTTTGACGGGAACAATATCTCCTTCTCGATAGCGACTCACGTTTGGTGACTTTGTTTGAGGTGCAGTTTCTTGGCTGGTACGGAGACTCTCCGGAGGCGGTAAGAAGTGGGATCCAACTTTACCGTCTAGTAATTGTCGTTCTTTATCTGATTCTTGGACCTTGACATTATCCATCAGAGTGTATTGCAGCTGCGCTTCGTCGGTATCCTTGCCAAAATTAATAGACACTCGCAAGGCTGTAGGTAAATTCCCCTGCTGCTTCAAAAAGAGCGCTAGATTCACAAATCCTATGAAAAGGACCGCACTACCAATCATACAGATAACAACTTCAATGGCCGATAGTCTTCTCTTCTTGGTGTCTTCTCCTTTCTTCTCCTTGCTGGAAGAAGTGTATGCAGCACCAGTCCATATCGATGATGATGGTTGTTTGTTACCATTGCTGCGTGTGGCAGTGGAAGAGCTCCGTCGCTGCATCCGGTCTTTATTCTCTGCTCACTAATTGTTAAAATGCTTCAACTGTACAACTGTATATTATATGCCTTGCGTTTGGCTGTGGGCTGGCTACTGTTGAACCGTTTTGTTACCACTAATGTCATTGTTGCTGTGGCCTGTGCGCTAGACCGCTACTAGACCTATTGGCCTTATTATTCAGCTTGGGTATCTGGAATGCACAATTTTATTGTTTGTTCGAATCCCGTGAGACTCAGCTGTGGCTGTAACGCTGTACTACTACTAGAGTAGTAGACTCTAGTAGTAGTAACTGAATACTCGGGTATCATTATTTTTTTCCTACTACTAGACTAGTAATAGCTACTCGTAGTCTAGCTAGTCTACAAGCAAGTAGTAGGAATCATACTTGTTGGAATGGAATGTACGAGTAGACTACTGGTATTTTCGTTGTTGTCAGGCGCTCTGAACAGATCGACAAAGAATAATATTATTTGATCAACTACTAAATGATTATTTACTGGAGCACTATCTTACGTAAACCAAACGTTGTCTGCATACACCTCTCCCTCTTTATTATGAAACAAAGGATTTTTTTTGTAGAGTGGACAGACCCTCAGACCTACCTGCAATGTCTGGACTACCTGCGTCCTTACGGCAAGGTTGATCGCTCCTGTGGTGCACGTTGGCTGCTATTTTGAAATACGAGACCTTCAACCTTTGGCTTGGGCGATGATGGTTCAGCGGTTACCGACCTTTTTCCAGGTTCCTAAGTCCTTCATAATATTTTCACCCTGATTATGGAGAGTATTCGCGATTACTAGTAGAATCCAACCAACAACAACCTTTACAGGTTATTTCTGCATAAATTCAATTTTAACGGTTTTACAGTACAGGTGAGCAATGGAATTGGAGAATGGACGGCATAAATACTTGAATTCATCCACGTTGCTCTTCTTGTTGACCATGCTTTTGTGTTTTGTTGTTGTTGCTTGAAGTATGCGTTATTTAAGCAATACAAATATGAGCTGCCAAGGCTGTCACGCCAGTTGTCATAAGTGCCTGCAATGCGTATTTTCCGTCGACAGCAGAAGAGGTTGCGTCGGCAGGACTTTCATAACATTCGTAGACGATATCATCTTCGCCACCACAGGAAAATTCAGACGTTTGTGTGTCATCCATGCATTTTACCAAAGTACCACCTTCACAAAAGTAGAAGCACCCACAAGAAACATCAGGGACGGACTTTTTGTACTCGGTACATCTGGCTGTATCGGTCTCGACGCCTCCTACTGAGCAGGTAAAGCCGGTGGTGTCCAGCTCGGCAGGTGCGTTCGTTAGCGGAACAGATGCTCCTGTAGTTTGTTCTTCGACATCGGCAGGTGCTTCTGTTGTAGGAGTAGGAGTTGTTATGGCATCTAGGACTTCATTTTCGGTAGGCACGAACGTAGCATCCATTGCCACGTTGGTCTCTATCACTTCTGAAGGTCCAACAGTGCTCTCTGCAATCACTTCTCCTTCTCCTTCGCCCTCCACAGGAACAGGTGTCTCTACTGGTACTTCCGTGGCAACTGTGTCAAACACAACCTCCCCTTCCACCACCAGTTGTGGGGCACTTGTCGCGACTTCCGTCGGGACGGTCGAGGTGATTTCGGGAAAGCTTGTACCGTCGTCCATCATTGAGGGGATATCAAATTCATCCACAGCGTCATTGAAATCGGCTACCTCATCGAAATCAGCGTCAGTTGTACCATTAAAGCTGGAGAAATTAAAGAACGCGTCTTCTTGACCCAGGATCGGACTCACTGTCCATAAAATGAAGGCCAGGATAGTGGTGAATGTAGTCATTGTTAATGAATTGTGTTTGGCTGTTTGCTTGAGTGCTTCTTTACAAGATGTGCTACAGGCTTTGGGGAAGTGGAAGAGTGTGAAACGTCTTTGGAGGAGCCAGTGCAATTCAAAACCTTTTTGCCTGGAAATTGTGGGGCTTTGGTCCTCGAACTCAGGTGTGATAAATCTGACTTGCGTGTAAAAAACGATCGCCGCACGCATTGCCAAAAAATTGAGACATTTTTTTAGCGAGCAAACTTGCGTCGTAATGACAGTTAATACTACTGGTACTCCTACTGTATTTTTTCGGCAACCCTCCTCCTCCTCCTACCAGGTACCGGGTACCGGTACCTGGTACCTGCTACCACTTCGGTACTACTACTCTAGGTAGAGGTCTAATATGACAGAAGCAGCCCATTAAGAAAGCTAATAATGGAATTGAAATGGAGTTCACCACTATCGCTGGCAACACCCTTTTTGAATTTTTGTTTTTAAGTTGGGCCAGGACTTCTCGCAGGGCGCCAAGGCTACCAACCATTGGCACCACAAACACTGACAGAAATGATGAGGGCTAATTACTACGTGTAATAGCTTTGCACTTGTGCATAGTGTGCTCTAATCAGAAAACTAACAAATACTAGTAGAGAAGAACTGCTTGCAAAATAACTCTTTCAAGGTGAATCCAAAATGAAATAGTTCTTTAATTGCGTTGTAATCAAAATTTGCTGATTCTTTAGTCATCCTATACTTTTTACCTTCCCAAGCGTGTCGTCAGACTCTACACTCCTTTGATTCTGTTGGTGTGAACAAACAACTATACGTATTCCATGGTCGCGACAGAAAACAGTGTTGTCACTATAACAGATACTGTTGCACGAACGAATGCACCAGATATAGCTCCTCGCTGGGATTCGGTACATCCCGCCACAGTCTCTCCTTCGCAACTAAAGCTAGTCCTTTCCCCGTAGCTCAGACAAGCAATCAATTTTCCGGAACAAAAGACGGAACATTCACAAACAGCTGTGGTAAACTTCAAAAGTTCCGAGCATGCCAGATCCGAGTTACCAATCGGTTCTAGTGCACATTCGTTCGCCGCGACAGGGGGGAACGTGGGAGCATCTTCATCGCTCGTGGCAAAGACGTCTTGTTCCTCATCCTCTAGAATTTCTTCCTGCTGCAAGGCATCCGTGTCATTTCCAGCAATGTTCTCAAAGTCACCATCAACGTCAGTTTGTGCCACCGTGGTCGGAACGGCAGTTCTCAAAAAAGTGGGAGCCGTAGTAGGTGTATCGGTTATGTTCGTTGGTGCGACTGAAGGAGCAAACGTTGCATTTGTGGGTTCAACTGTCGGAGAGGTAGTCATGTTCATTGGCATAAGGTTAGGAGCCACTGTTACATTTCTCTCTGGCAGGGTGGTTGCAACTGTCGCATTGGATGCTTGTGTCATGGTGGGTGCCTGGGTGAACTCGGGAGCTTCAGTGAAAGGAATTTCTGTGGTATTTTCAGCATCCTGTGTAGGGGCGACTGTGTCTTCCAGGGGCTCCACGTCTGCTATGCCAGTAGGAGCCTGCGTCGGAGCCCTAGTCGCAAGGTTAGGAGGAGGATCGTCAGGATTGTAGAATGGAAATTCTGTCTCTGTTGGTGCTTCAGTATCCACCGCATCATCGGTAGGTCCGTCAGTATCAACAACATCGTCGGTTGGTATATCGGTCACAGCAGCCCCATCGGTAGGGGAATCTGTGCCAGCGATGTCGGGATCCAAAGGTAACGTAGCAGGATCTATCACATTTGGATTCATTGTATCCGAAACCATGGTCTCGTTCGTCAATATGGTACTGTTCGTCTCTTGGGTCCTTGCCAGGTGGCTCGTAGACAGCAGAGCGATGAGACCTAAATGCAGGGCAGAACGCGATCTCATTTTTGGTTATAATATGGTTTTTCTTTGCTTTTCGTTGCCTATCAACAATCAAAATTACAACAACATTTTTTAATGATTATCGGTTTCCACTTGCTACCTGATTTTCCGGACTCCCGAAAAAGCATTGTGACGCAAGAAAAGAACTTGCCAAATCTTTTCCCTAAGTACCAAATATTTACTATGCAGATTTATGGTTGGCAAGTCAGGCGACGCTCTGTTGAATGTGTAAAAGTGTGGCCACTCGTTCGTTAATCTCCGACATTACTCCAGGTAAGATGTTGCAATCATGGGAGAATCACCAGCTAGTGGATACTTGTACCCGAACAGCTCCATCAGGTCTTTGTCCAGATATTGGGCAGCATACTGCAGATCTTGGGGAGTATGGCCCCGCAAGCGAGTGTCGGGACTTCCATACTTTATGAGTGCATCGATATATCCTGTTTGGTGATCCTGTTGCCCCCTGGGAGTGAGTCTACTATTGTGACCCTTGGCCTTGGTGGAGGATACCGGAATTTGGACTGGTAACGGCTCGTTTGTGGTTGTATTTCGGTGTTTCATCTGTCCTCCCGCACAGTGACACATGGCCGGCACGACCTCGTCAGGAAAAAATAGCAGGTCTTCCATGCGCGTCATGAGATGTGGCAATTCTGATGCTTCCAACTGATTGTACTCTGTGTACCATTCATTCCACAGATGCACCAAGGAATAATAGAATCTTGTAACGTTTATACTCTGCTTTCCCCAATAGTGAACACGAACGGGAAAGTGGTGGATCTTGAGTTCGTCTGGGGTCAAGGCCGTCGTTGAGACAGGTTCACGTTCCATGTCGGGTGCTTCTGTTCCCAACTCCGGATGGCCTCTTCTGGTTGCTTTTCGGGTAACCTTATCGTCAAACAAATGTTTATGAAGTAATTTTCCAGGTTTTTCTTTTTCCATGGGCGTTCCATCGATAAATGTTTCGTACCCCAGTCGTTCTAGCTCGCGCTTTTCAAAATTCGTTGGCCACAAATTTGGGCAGTGATATTGCGTATCATCTGGACGGGCAAATCTTGGCCAGGTACTGGTATAGCTATTGTGGCACATGCTCTGGAGCCATCGAAAGGGATCTCGAATGATTACCACTGGCAATGTTTGGTTGGGATCCATGTAAGCATAGGCGGGAATGCGATTCTTGTTTCGAAATTCCTTGTTCTTTGGAGGATTGTGCTTACCCCAGGGAACTTGCCAACGCGTATGCTTCAAATCACAATTCTTGTTCAGGGCGTCGGATAGTAGGTTGGTACCTGTATTGAAATGACCTGCCGGTGCTAGCCACTTCGTTTTGACGTCCTTCCCATCTCCAAGGAAGGCTTCACAGTGCTTTTTTTGACCAATCAAACGACCATGGTGTCCGTACATAGCGGACACATCCGACCAGTTTGGTAGATCGTGGTAGGTTTTGAGAGAAATCTGTTGAATTCCTGCATTTTCTAGGAGGAGCTTGAGGATTCGTTCCTTGTCATGTCCATTTTCTCGGGATAATTCGAAGTAATAATCCAGATTGTGCAACGTCTCGTCGACACTTGTTTCTGCCTTGCTTGGTTTGATTGGATGCTGTGATTGTTGCTGTTGGTCTTGGTTTGGTTTATTTTCTGCTTGGAATGTCATTGGTGTAATATCTTGTTTCTTTTCTGTCGGCTGTATCGGACGTGAAGCTGCTGGATCTTTCTCGTCCACGGCACTATTATTTCTTAATATATTATATTTTGACTGCTGTACAGCAAAAGCGAACTCAATAGCATCCCCATTATTTGTGCTGATAAAATTATTATTTGGAATCGAATTCAAAAATAAAAGAGCCAATCCTATTACAGTACCGGTTGTGCCTACCACAATGACCCATAATTTCCAATTCCATCGCTTGGACGATGAAACAATCTTTTCTTTTTCTCCGTACTCTTCGTCGTCATTGTCTTCTTGAACAGTATTGTCCGGATCAAAATGACTTTGTGTTGATTTCTTTGTCCTGCTGCGTACCATGAACGTGCATTTACTTATTATATGAGTGCGAGATGAACTATCGAGTAGACTAGTAGGTCTAGTATAATTTTAAGATGTACTCGTCTCTACGATAAAGCAGAAAGTTGTAATCTGGTGTGATAGTCTGTCTTAATCTATTTTCATTCTTGTCATTATTTATTTTGAGCTCTTAACCTATACATAATGCGGACACCTGGACATCGAAAAACTAATTTCACCGCGCGGACAGAGCGACACACGCAATTTCGAAGAATCTGACTCATTCTTATACATACACAGTAGAATTGTGTTGTGATAAAAATATAAGAGCCGGACCAATCACACACAGTGATGACGAGTGGTAGCAAATATTGCGATTTCTGTAGTACGGCAGACTATAGAGTAGTACAGTAAGACCTTAAAAATAATTACAGTTGCTGTTGTGTCTGTTGTCTCATCACTGACGATGGAAGTCGCCACGTTCAACTATGAATTGTTAAAAAACAAAAACGAGAAGAGTCAAACCAAGTATATAAAATTTAACATTACTTTATAGAGTATTCTCTCTACCGTCCAACAATAAAATAATGAAGACTGAAGATTCGTCCATTGCATTCGCCTTGTTGTTGGCGTCGACACTGCTGCTTCCATGCAGTCACGCCTTTTCCACTACCAGCACCACCACCACCAGCCGTCCTATTACTATTGTATCTCATGATGTCAGCAGCAGAGCAGCATTATTGTCTGTCTCTCGACTTCCTGTATCTCGTAGTAGTAGCAGCAGTAAGTTGAATGCTGCCATGGTGGAGTCGGATGATTTACTGTTGGACAACGTTTTGGAATCAACTCTTACCAAAGAAGAAGAAGTAGAAAAACAATCCACTGATACATCATATCATACTGCTGCTGCGACCGAAAGCACAACTACAAAGAACAAAACGTACTTGGACGATGGATTTGTTTTTGGATTGGAAGGATCGGGTCTGGACCGTCCCAAAGGAAAGGTTGCAAGCATTGTCGTGGAAGGAGATTCGCTGGAAACTCAACCCTACCAACGTGCCGTGGTGGCTGCCACCTTCTTGGGACATGCTGGATTTTTAGGTGTCAATTACATGGACTTACTGCACAACAATGGAGGAGATGTGGCACTGACCAGTGCTCAATTTGTCCTTGTGGCGTTTGCCGGTTGGGCCTTGGCAGATTTGGGTTCGGGTGTCTTACACTGGAGTGTCGACAATTACGGAAATGGTAAAACTCCCGTGATGGGATCCATTATTGCCGCTTTTCAAGGCCATCACTCGGCTCCTTGGACCATAACCGAACGCGGATTCTGCAATAATGTGTACAAATTGTGCATTCCCTTTGGCATTGTTCCCATGGCCATGATTAATGCACTGACAGGGCCACTTGTCTCGCTGTTTTTTGTGGTCTTTTGCATGGTGGAAATCATGTCGCAAGAATTCCACAAGTGGTCTCACATGACCAAGAGTCAATGTCCCGGATGGGTCAATGCCTTGCAAGATGTTGGTTTGACGGTTGGACGGACACCACACGCCATGCATCATTTGGCTCCTTACGAAGGAAACTATTGCATCATCTCGGGTATTTGGAACAAACCATTGGATCAGTCGGGAATCTTTCGATGGATGGAACACATGATCTACAATATCAATGGAGTCGAATCCAACGCTTGGAAATTGGATGCCGATCTGAGAGAAAGAACCTTACGAGGCGATTACACCGTCCCTAAATCCCATCAAAGACGATACAAGTAATTCCCCAGAGAGACCATCATCATGAGTAGGTACTGTACATACTATTTTAGCAACTATGTTCATAAATCATCAGGCTAGATTTTTCAGTTAAAAAACTATAATGTCTAATTTACGCTAGATTTTTCATAATACGATTGGCTACTAATGTAAAAGCTACTAGACTACTACTACTGTGTGTTTTTTTTTCATGTCAATTGGAGCACAAATAAAAAACCCTCGGAAATATTGATTAAAAATGTTTCGAGTTCAATGCAAGCTTATGTGTTAAAAAGCTCTGGCTGCCCATGGAAGATTGGGCTGCAAAAAGCTAGAACGGATCACACAGGTCGGCGCAGATCACAAAGAAAGCTATCCACCTCCAGGAAGTGATCTATCCACCTCCAGGAGAGGTGACGGCCAGTTCTATATGGCTTGACGTCGCAGATTCGCCATCCAAGACAAGCAGATCTGCTCAGAACATGGTTCAAGTCAGTGTCGTGGCCGTGTTTAGTGCTCATTTAGAAATGCACTGTTTCATCTACCGTGTGCAGATTCGCCATCCAAGACAAGCAGATCTGCTCAGAACATGGTTCAAGTCAGTGTCGTGGCCGTGTTTAGTGCTCATTTAGAAATGCACTGTTTCATCTACCGTGTGATGCTTGTAAGGATCGTGACACTATTCCTTTCCCATCAAAGTCTGGACAATGTGAAATTACAAATGCTTGTGATGGCGGGTCACTTTTGCTAAAAAAAAATAGCAACAATAAAACTGTCTTGAGAAGGACCGACTTCAATGTAAGCACGCTTGAGCGGGAGCGGTTCCCACAGAGCTGCAATCCCCATTTGTTGATTGGCGCTAGAAGCAGATGAGGCAATGTGGTCCATTTCACAATGGTACGGTCTAATTTTACTGCTTGAGTACGCTTGAGACTTTCAGCAATTAGATGCTAATTTCTACCTAGTGCGATATATCGTCGAGAGCCCGTCATGTAGTATCATAATCTTCCCCGTTTTTGAACGTTTTCTTTGAATGAAAGAATTCATGCAAGATAGTGTTTGAGCGAGCAGAGAGGTTCCTATTATCAACATTTTAGATTCCGAACTATCGCTGTTCTGTTCCACCTTCAGATTCCGAACTCTCGCAGTTCCTATGTGTCCATGACAAGACGTGACTGTCACAGCCCGGGTGGTACTAGGAGCAGAATTCCATAACTCAACTGAGCGATGCATCGTCATCTCAGCTAGATTATTATTGTGGCTGCATAGATCGTCTATCCTCATTGTTTGTGGGCCTTCGTTGGAACTTTCAGTCAGGGTTCCGCAGCTTTATTCGCTGCTGTTCTGCTACATTTTTAGTTGTCGGTGAACCCCCGCCTGCGAGGAGTTTTGATCATTACTTACTTATTTTACTGAAATTCAGCAACAGCCAAGATTCTGGAGTCTCGCTGGCCAGAGTAGTACCAGGTAGTACTACTACTAGCAGCCAGACTAACTAACTGAACTAGTGGTACTATTCTAGTCCCATGAATTTTCTGTTGTCGCCAACTGGGATTACCTCGTGTACCAGGTACTAGACTAGTAGGCAAGTACTCGTGTAGACTACTACCAGGTACTACCTACAGCCTACTGGTACTGCTTATGACTCTTACAAAAATACAGGAAGGTCCGCCAATTAGAGCTCATATCCTAAATTTAGAGTAACGTTACTATTTTACATAAAATTTAAATATGCTAAATAATACCTCAATGAATCCCGTGTTGAAATTTAGTCCCGCCTTTGAGTCATGTTGAAATTTGTTGAAATGTGTTGAAATGTGTTGAAACGTGTTGACAGGTGTT
>Ga0100393_10006450_pt1 | contig 10452 bp, 9 predicted proteins | sample CryGeymeta201517_FD_81546 | JGI IMG/M metagenome (GOLD analysis project Ga0100393, IMG submission 81546) | Groundwater microbial communities from Crystal Geyser aquifers in Utah, USA - Crystal Geyser metaG 2015-17 | ecosystem: Environmental > Aquatic > Deep subsurface > Groundwater | place: USA... | reverse complement strand
TGCAACTGCCATGTAAGTTACGCCCATCAAAGTATCGGGGCGGGTAGTAAAAATATCTAATGTTTCGTTTGAACCTTCAACCTGGAAGGAGATTTCAGCGCCAGAAGATTTACCAATCCAGTTGCGCTGCATACCCACCACTTTATCTGGCCAACCTTTAAGTTGGTCTAGGTCATTGAGCAATTCTTCAGCATAATCAGTAATTTTGATAAACCACTGGGCAAGGTTTTTGCGCTTCACTGCTGTATCACAACGCCAGCAAACACCATCAACGACCTGCTCATTGGCAAGCACGGTGTGACATGGGTCGCACCAGTTCACTTCCGCTTCCTTGCGATAGGCCAAGCCTTTTTCCATCAGCTTGGTAAACATCCATTGTTCCCAGCGATAATACTCTGGTTTGCACGTCGCAATTTCGCGCGACCAATCATACGATAGCCCCAAGCGTTTTAACTGCTCACGCATTTGCGCGATATTGGCATAGGTCCATTCCGCTGGCGGGCGGCCGTGTTTGATGGCTGCATTTTCAGCAGGTAAACCAAAAGCATCCCAACCAATGGGATGCAACACATTAAAACCCTGCATACGCTTATAACGCGCCACAGCATCACCTAAACAGTAGTTACGCACATGGCCCATATGCAGATTACCCGAAGGATAAGGAAACATTTCAAGGCAATAATAGGTTTCACGGGTGTCATCATCACTATCGTTGGCAACATCAATTCCAGCCTCAACCCAGCGTTGTTGCCATTTTTTCTCGATAGAATCTGCAGTGTATAAATCTGGTTGGTTGCTCACGTTATCCCCTAGCTAAATAGTTCAGTGCGCTATCATAGGCGCGAACACCTCGAATAAAAGCACGATTTTCCATCATAATTTATTTTTTACGCCTCTGACTTTGCATTATTAAATTCCATGTCTATATTTATAGCGTCACTTGCTACGTTTTTGTACAAACATGGCATTTGCGAAAAGCCACTTTGCAGTGCTACGCTGCAGCGAAAGCTTTTGGGAGGGCTAGTCCATGGCCAATTTGCGGTATGTTTTTTTGTTGTTGGCGGGATTCATCATTCAACCTGTGGCATCATTTGCTGCCCCTCCGAACGCCTTGCCTTCCTCTACCGCCTCTGCTTCTCCCATGGGTAAACAAGACGAAGCCAATCTACTCAGAGCTATCGAAGATTATCGTTTTAATGATTTTGAAGAAGCCATCGCTGCCCTTGAAAAACTGCACCTTATTTTCCCCAACGACCAACAAACCATCCAATATCTGGCCTTATCATATCAAGAAAGCGGTAACACCCAAAAAGCCATACCTTTGTTTCAAACTTGGTTAAGCAACAGCGACCAATCTACCCAGGATGATGCCCAATTTGCATGGGTTGGCTTGGCCAGCGCTTTCATCAGTAATAAAGAGTATGCAAAAGCTGCAAAGGCCCTACAGACCTGGCTCAAAGCACATCCTCAAGATATTGCCACCCAAATTATGCTCGGCGATGTTTATGTGCGCGATGGAGCATACGCAAAAGCAGATAAAGTATGGGCTTTGGTGTTAAAAGATGAACAAAGCAACACATCCCAACAAGCAGCTGCATGGTATTATAAGGGTTGGGCGGCTTACCTTGACGGTGAAGATCAACAAAGCAAAACATTCACTCAACAGTCTCTAGGTTTAGACAACATCGGCGCTTATGCCAATGCCGCTACGCAGTTGCTTACTGCCGAGCCAATAAGAAAAACCGGCTTTGTTGGCTCAGTCAGTTTGGAATCATTTTGGAGCTCAAATGTTAAACTACTGCCTGACTATCAAACCTCATCCACTTCATCCAACCCAGGCAGCAACAGGGGAGCACAGGTAAATATTTTTCTCGGTTGGCAAAACAAATCATTTGAAACTAACTACCTGCTCAGCGCCACCAAATACGCTGAACTAAACGAATACGATCTAATGTTGCACATGCTCTCTGGCAGCTGGATCAACAAAGAATGGCGTTTAACGCCAACTTTTGAGCGGGTTTCACTTCATGATGAGCATCTATATCAAGGTTTTGGTTTAGGTAGCTATTACAGCCATCAGAACTGGACGTATCATTATAGCCTGAAGTTCAAATCCTTTAGTGATACCTTTGGCCCGGATGCTGCCGACTTAAGCAGACTTAGCGGCACCAACCACAATTTGGGTATCAGTCATGCTTTTACCTCCGCCAGCATCAAATCAGTGTTTTCATCCGATATTTTTGCAGAACGTACCAAAGGCGATGCCACACACAATCAAACCGATGATTATATACAGATTGGCGTCAGCCTTCGCTCTTCGCTACCCTTAAATGATATCACAGCCCTCAATACTATCTTTTCTTTATACAATCGGCGTTATGCGGGAGCTGATAGCAGCATCATGCTTAACCCCGATAATGCACCTAAGCGTTCAGATTCCTATGGTCAGGTAACAGCATCTGTCGTTTGGAGTCTACTTTCCGACAAATCTTTGGCCTTGCAGCTCAATTCTTCGTGGATAAAAAACCTATCCAATTACGATGAAAATGTAGTAGTTGAGGCGGGCATCAAATCATACTCAACCTTTAGGATTGGCGGCTTGATTTCAAAGCAATGGTAAGCCAGACACCCCACCTCTACTCAAGCCTCAGGAGAAATACCCATGTTAAAGCTCTATAGTCTCATCTTCTTACTTTGCGCCACAATCATGCTGCCCGCCCATCAACAAGCTTGGGCTGCAGCTGGTGTTGGCCGCGTGGTTTACACCTATGGCCCTGCATGGGTGGAGCGTGGCCTCAATCGCGAGCCCATCGAAAAAGGGCTGGTTGTGTTGCGCAACGATTCTATCATCACTGGGCCCAGAGGCCGCGTAAAAATTGTGATGGGCGATGGCAGCAAAGTATATGTGGGCGCCAAAAGTCGGGTTGCGCTGCGCCAATATGCCATGCGCGGTGAGCAATTGATCACTGGCTCTTTCAATATGCTTTGGGGTAAAGCCCGTTTTTTTGTGAACAAACTCACCGATAAAGCTTCCACCTTTAATGTGCGTACTTCAACCGCAGTACTTGGTGTTCGTGGCACTGAATTTTCGGTGTGGGTGCCTCCAACCCCTGAACTGCTCAACCGTGCATTTGATCAACTCACGCTTGCTGATATTCCGCCTCTGCCAACAAGAACCATACTCATTGAGGGTGCAGTGGATGTGGATACAGGCACAGGCAAAATCTTTCAACTCACCCCTGGCAACACCGTTAATGTCGACAAAAACCGCCGTTTAAGTGTGCGTAAAACTACTGTTACCGATTTGGATGAAACGGAAAAACCAGACAATGGCCGACCAAATGATAAAGGCACTGAATCCAAAGATGGTAATAAAAATGAGCAACAACTCAAGGAAACACCAAAAAATCCGAAACCATCAGACGCAAAAGATATTATGCATGGCGATGATGACAACAACCCTGAATTCAAAGAAAAACAGCTGCCTCCGCCATCCATCAATCAGCCAATTGGAAACACACCGCTACCTGGGGTGAAAACGGACAACGAGCCTGTTGAAAAAACTGAACCGCCAAAGGTTGAAGTTGATGTACCTGAGATAGATTCGCATGCGACCAACAATGCGATTCAAACCTTAAACACCATCACGGATGTGAAAATCACGCCCAACTTTGTAAAACCATAAAGCATAGGCGCTGTTACATGGGCAGCCTAAGACTCTGCTGAAACAATGTATAACTGCGTTCACGTGCGGTGGAAAGCGCACGCTGAATAAGCGCTTTAGCATCAGGTTGCATCTCGTCTTCGAGCAAGCTTTGATAAAGATTGATATAAAAAGCATCGGGGATCACATCAACGGCGTAAAGAACGTTAGCTGTAAATGCTGGCAAACCCGAGGCTACAAACAAGCGCTGCTCACCAGGCAAAAGTCTGGTATCTCTTTTTTCCTGCCAGCCATCGGCATAATATACTTCGCGCACAATTTCCCATTGCCAAGTCTTTAAAATTTTATGTTCAGGCGAATACGCTTTAGCAGATACCAGCACTTTTGGCGTTACGTATGTTGGGAAAGCATGACCAATGCGAGTAGAAGATAAAGCTAGCACAGGCACGCCTTGACGCAGTTCAGCAGTGAAATCGAGACCAGCTTTGGTAAATTCTTTATCGTGAATACCTTTAAATTGGTGCTGTCGATTGGGCATATGACAGCTCTGGCATTGTTTTCCTTCGGCTGCAAAACGGCTTTGCTCCCATTCTTGCACAGTATTCTCTAAAGGCTTGCCATTGATGGCGTATTCTTTCGGAAACTGATGGCATTCCGCGCAAAAATTTGATTTTTCAAAGTGCTTGCTTGCAACGAAACCGCCATGGGCGTCACCTTGGATTTGTCCTTCTATCACACTGCCTTTTCTTGGCGGGCCAAACCGTTGCCCATCACGAACATGGCAAACAGCACAACTCACACCTGTATGACGTAACGGCAAGCTAACTTCTAAACTATCCAAGTCTGCTTGTTCATTCACACCCTTTAGGTTGCCACGTAATGACTGCAAAGCACCAAGCATTGAAGCTTCGGAATCATACAGCTGCGCTTTTAAAGGCGCATGGCAACGCAAGCAATCATTACCTTCGCCATGTCCCATGCCTGCAAACTGCCCGACCAACCCAGGAGAATAAGCTTTGGCATGCAAACTTTCTCGCCAATCATTAAATTGGCTTTCATGGCATTGCGCACATGCTTCTGGGCGCATGTTTTGTTCAAGTGCCGACCAATCATGTTGGGGTGAAATCACTGCTGCACTTGGCGACTGCCAATAGCTTTCCAGCACTTGGTCAGCAGCGCCCAGCGAAAATACAGCTATAAATGTTAGCCCTAATATATTTAGAAATATTTTCATGATTGATTTACAAGCAGCAATGCAATCAGTTGGGGTAGCAAACGCCACCCCAACTGATTGCAAGTGTTATCGCTAATAATTACTTCTCTGCTTTGAGAAACTGCATGCGATAAGCGCGATAATACGCACCCATAGCTGTCATTTCTTTGGAGTTAGGTGCGAGTTGCTCACCCTCCATAGGATTGAGCATGCAATAGTTAATCATTTGATCCAAGCTCACCACATCCCCTACCATTTCTACATAATGTGGGAAATTTTGACGTTTCTCAAAATTGAGCAATGAAAAGTCTGAGTGGCATGAAAGACATGAATTGCCCGATTTGCCTAGGGTTTCATCTTCCCAAAGTTTTTTTCCGGCAGAGACGGCAGCTTGGAAATTTTTGAAGCTACCATCTCGAATCTTTTTTTTGGCTTCATCGCCTCCAGCACAAGGATTCATCGCACATGGGTTATGCTTTTTCTTCATATCACATGGGTTCATGCTGCATGGGTTATGTTTCTTTTTCATGTCACATGGGTTCATATTGCAAGGGTTGTGCTTTTTCATGTCGCAAGGATTCATGCTACATGGGTTGTGGTTTTTTTTCATCGCACACGGATTACATGGGTTTGCCCAATCACCTGCTGAAGCTGATGTACTCATCCCCAACGCTAAGCTTAAACCCGCTATCATTATTATTTTCTTTATCATGTTAACTCTCCTCTTATTTTCCAGCACACAGTGGGCTTCTCAACCTCCCACTGCACATGTAGTCGTGCTTTGCAGCGATGCATTACAAACTGTACGCTTGCCCAAATTTGCAGGGGGATTTATGAAGCGAGTATTGGTGCCATTCACAACCGGTGTGGAAGAAATCGAATTGGTGGCTGTGGTAGATATTCTACGCCGAGCTGAGCTTGAAGTGAAAATGGTTAGCCTTGATGGTCATGCTGTAACTGGCCGCTCACACATTATTATTCAAGCTGATGGCGCTATTGAAGATGTGGTTGACCAACATTGGGATATGCTGGTGCTCCCTGGCGGCCTACCCAACGCCCATCTGTTGCGTGACAACCATTGGGTCAAACACATCACCCTCAAACTCGCTGAGCGCCGCACCACTATCGCTGCCATTTGCGCTGCTCCTACTGCGCTTGCAGCTTTTGGACTCACCCGAAACAAAAGAGTGACATCGTATCCGGCTTGCGAAGAAGAAATGAAAAATCTGCAACCATCCTCCAAGTATGTGCAAGACACAGTCGTGGAAGATGATTTTCTTATTACCAGTCGTGGCGCTGGCACGGCGGTGGCCTTTGCACTACATCTGGTCGCTGCCATGTGCGGACAAACCAAAGCTGATGCTGTGCGTTTATCTATTGTTGCTTAACTTCTGATGCTACTGCTTAGCAAAAGCATTTCTCAGCTACTGTTACCGCCTGGCGGCTTGATTATGCTTGCCGTAATTGGTTTATGGTTTTCCCATAAACGCTGGGGAAAGTCTCTGATTATATTGAGCCTTTCGTTGTTATGGTTACTCAGCATAGAGCCTACCAGGGATATGCTCGCCTCACCCCTGGAAATGTTTCACAAACCATTATCCCTGGAATCATTGAGTAATGCGCCAAATATGAAACATGCAGCTATTGTGCTTTTGGGCGGCGGTATTGCTGAACATAGCTTGGAATACGAAGGCCGTGATGAACTGGGCCGATATGCCATGATGCGCAGCATTTATGCTGCAAAAATAGCCCAACAAACTCATCTGCCCATTTTTGCTACAGGTGGTGTTCCGCTTACTCAGCGCTCCGAATCTGAGGCAAGTATTATGAAACGATGGTTGATGTGGTTTGGTATTGCAAAAGAGAAGATTTTCGTTGAAGCCGAGGCTAATACCACTTGGGAAAATGCCGCCTTGACCAAGCAGCTACTCAGTGAGAAAAACATCGATAGCATAATTTTAGTCACCTCAGCCAACCATATGCGCCGTTCTGTTTGGTGTTTTGAGCAACAAGGACTTGTGGTTATCCCTGCACCTACCGATTATCTAACAGAGCAAGAGTCCTACGATTTACGTAGCTTTTTACCACGCTGGAATGTGTTTAATGACAGCAGCCAGCTTTTACATGAATACATGGGGTTGATGTGGTATAAACTTAAATATAACGCGCATATATAAACTCGGCTCTACTTTGTCGATCCATGTGTGCATCTTGAATAAAAAAGGCAGAGCGCTCCGCTGGCGCTGAGACTCTATTTTATTGCTTGGTTAACAAAATAAGGTTATTGGTATCCTGTTCAGAAAACAATGGCACGCCAGGCGTCATTTCTTTGTTCATACGAAGTTGCATTTGGTTCTCAGACACGAAGCGGACCAACATAGGAAAATCACGCGCCTCACCACCAGCGGCTGGTTTTATTTGCAAGGTCAGATGCATAGGATTTTTCTCAGTATCCAGGCTCCAGGTCACAGAGCCACTCACAGACTGACTATCCAATACGTTTTTGCCTTGCATCATCTTGACATTGCCATCGGCATGGAAGACAAACGACGCTGTTTGCTCGGCATGGTCTGTGCCTTTCCATTCACCCACGATATTTTCCTGTAGCTCCGTCGTGCAAGATGACACGAACATAGCCAAGATGAATGCTGAAAATAATTTAAAAAATAAAACCCTCATAGATATGGCTCCTCACTCCCTTGGATGTGCTGGAATATACAAGTTTCTATTTTGGAAAGACAAGAAACGATTCATACCCCTGATAAAGAGCTGCTGTCTGTTGCGCTCATAAAAATGCGCCGTAAGAAGCACATTCATTAAATAGGTTCAGCAGCAAAAAATTTGAACATGATGTCACACTGATATCATATTCGGAATCAGGGTGCAGGCACTTAGCATCAGAAGTAAGACGTGCGAAACAGGTTTATGCCTATTATCATATGTTGCGACACGGCAAAAGTGTGTGAAAAGCATGCCGGAGTACGTCATCAGAAATCACAACCTGCCCCCGCATCTGGATGGCGACTATTGAGAAAATGGAGAACATAACATGGCTATTAAAGTGGGTATTAATGGATTTGGGCGCATGGGGCGCCTTGGCTTTAGAGCAGCATGGGATTATGAAGAACTCAATGTCGTACAGATTAATGAGATAGCCGGTGATGCGACGTGCGCTGCACACCTGCTGAAGTTCGATTCAGTTCATGGGCGCTGGGAACACGATTGCGCCGCTGAAAACGGAAATCTGGTGGTAAATGGTCAATCTATTGCATACGCCATGAATCAGCATATTGCTGACACGGATTGGTCAGGTTGTGATATTGTCATTGAATCATCCGGAAAGTTTCGCACACCCGAAGCATTGCAAGCCTATTTTGATCAGGGTGTGAAAAAAGTGGTGGTAGCCGCGCCTGTAAAAGATGGCGCCCTCAATATCGTCATGGGTGTGAATGACCACCTGTATAATCCTGATGAGCATCATCTGGTCACTGCGGCGTCGTGCACCACCAACTGCCTTGCGCCTGTTGTGAAAGTAATGAATGAGAAAATCGGCATCAAACATGGCTGCATGACCACGATTCACAACATCACCAATACCCAAACGATTATTGATAAAGGTCACAAGGATCTGCGTCGTGCCCGCGCCTGTGGCCTCTCTATGATTCCGACATCCACTGGCTCTGCCAAAGCAATCACGCAAATTTTCCCTGAATTGAAAGGAAAATTAAATGGTTTGGCTGTACGCGTTCCTCAGCTCAATGCCTCGCTCACAGACTTTGTTTTTGAGGCTCCTCGCCCTGTGACTGTTGAAGAAATCAACGGCCTGCTTAAAGCGGCATCTGAAGGTGAACTCAAAGGTATTCTTGGCTTTGAAGAACGGCCATTGGTATCAGTTGATTATAACAATGATGTCAGATCATCGATTGTGGACGGGCTTTCAACTATGGTCATCGATGATACACAAGTGAAGCTGTTGATCTGGTATGACAACGAAGTTGGCTATGCCAACCGGATGATGGAGCTGGCCAGAAAAGTCGCCCTCCCCCTTCTGGCATGCAAGGCATGATTGGTTGATATAATCATTTTATGGATCAGGGCTTTCGCAACTATCTGACCGTCACTGGCGGATACTGGGCATTCACCATCACCGATGGTGCTATTCGCATGCTGGTGGTGCTCTATTTCCACCAGCTCGGATACAGTCCATTGGAAATCGCCATGCTGTTTCTCTTCTACGAGTTCTTCGGCATTGTCACCAACCTGGTTGGTGGCTGGCTGGGTTCGCGCATTGGCCTGAATGTCACCATGCATATCGGCATGATCTTGCAAATCGCTGCCTTGCTTATGTTAACGGTGCCGGATTCATGGCTGACCGTTGCTTATGTGATGGCCGCCCAAGCCCTCTCTGGCATCGCCAAGGATTTAAACAAAATGAGCGCAAAGGCAGGCGTAAAGCTATTTGTGCCTGATCAGTCCGATGCCAAACTGTTTCACTGGGTAGCCGTGCTTACCGGCTCTAAAAATGCACTCAAAGGTGCGGGATTCTTTATCGGTGGTGCGCTGCTGGCCTGGCTGGAATTTAGAGGCGCCTTGTTTGCCCTCTCAGCAATGCTGTGCGTTGCGCTTGCCATGACCTGGCTGCTGTTACCGGGCAGTCTGGGAAAAACAAAGACCAAGGTGAAATTCACACAGGTCTTTTCCAAAGACCCGAAGATCAACTGGTTATCCGGTGCTCGCTTCTTTCTGTTCGGGGCAAGAGATATCTGGTTTGTTGTCGCGCTTCCTGTATTTCTTCAGTCTGTACTGGGGTGGACATTCACGCAGGTGGGTGCATTTCTGGCATTGTGGGTGATTGGTTATGGTTTTATTCAAGGCCTGGCGCCGAAAAGCATAGGGATGACTTCTCACCCTGAGGCAAGCGCAAAAACACTGGTAATTTGGGCAGGTATCTTATCGTTGTTACCTATGGGCATGGCTCTGGCTTTGCAGCAGGGCCAGGATGCCGGAACGGTATTGATTCTTGGTCTGACACTATTCGGTATCGTCTTTGTGATGAACTCTGCGACCCATTCTTATCTCATCGTGTCATGGTCTGATGTTGATAAAGTATCCATGAATGTCGGTTTCTATTACATGGCCAATGCTGGTGGTCGTCTGGCAGGCACAGTGCTTTCCGGGCTGGTATATCAACAGCATGGCATGCAAGGCTGTTTATATGGCTCTGCGGCATGTGTGTTGGCAGCAACACTGGCGTCGATTAAGCTTGAACGCATGAACGCATCACTGACAAAGTCTCCATAAGTTGAGTCAAACCGAGCATAGTTGCCTGATACGCGCCTGGCATCAGCATAGTGGCGAGCTGCGCGGCTGGTTGTGAAAACAGATTGAGAATACAACCGAAGCTGAGGATTTGTTGCAGGAGGTCTTTTTCAAAGCACTGCTGCAAAAAGAGCGCTTCTGTCGTGTTGAAAATGCGCGAGCATGGTTGTTTCGGGTAACGTCCAATGCAGTGATCGACCGCTATCGTTTGCTTAAAGATCACGTTCCTCTCCCTGATGATATGGTTGAGGAAGAT
>Ga0100393_10006420_pt1 | contig 10478 bp, 14 predicted proteins | sample CryGeymeta201517_FD_81546 | JGI IMG/M metagenome (GOLD analysis project Ga0100393, IMG submission 81546) | Groundwater microbial communities from Crystal Geyser aquifers in Utah, USA - Crystal Geyser metaG 2015-17 | ecosystem: Environmental > Aquatic > Deep subsurface > Groundwater | place... | reverse complement strand
TGCCCTATTTTTCAATGGAAAGTATTTATCCAAACACTTTAACATCTTGAAATTAAACTTGAGTCCCCAAATGGCTAAAATTAAAATTCCTTCAATGGTTATTTGGGGCAGACACGATGGAGTCAACACAATTGAAATGGGATTTGATGCCTTCCATAGTATTGGAGGCCCTGGGTTCACCGATAAGGAAATGGTCATTCTTGAAAACAGCGCGCATCTGGCCCATTTGGAGGAACAAGAGCTATTCGCACAAAACTTTAAAAGGTTCGTTGATGGTTTGTAATAATCCATCATAACATGGTTTAAAAGGCGATTCGCTGGTATATCAAATAAATAAAAATGAAAAAACTAACTACACCCATACTGCTCTCCACCTTGTGGATCTTTCTCACCGTAAACTACATCTTTTGTGATGTGTTCACCTTGTTTTATGCACCGAATCTCCAGCAGTTTTTAACAGGATTTGCTGGGGGAATGGAACTCACGCAAGGCTTCTTGCTTACGTTTGCGATTATCATGGAATTGGCCATGTTGATGATCCTGCTTTCGAGAGTTTTAAATTATTCCTTAAACCGGAGACTGAATATTAGTGGAGGAATTCTTTTCACCCTCATTCAGGCGAGCACATTACTCAGTGGGGACTTCACCCTGCATTACCTCTTTTTTAGTATGATAGAAATAGCCACAACAGGATATATCTGCTGGATTGCCTGGAATTGGAAAAACACGATAACCGTTTAAATAAACCAACATGAAAAACGATAAGATAATAGGACTAGGCGCCGCATTTGGCGTGGTCGCCGGAAGTGTACTAGGCGTTCTGACTGATAATTTGGGTCTATGGATTAGTCTCGGCATAGCGATTGGCACAGGTATCGGGGCAACCATTAATCAACGGAGGGACAAGGACAAGAGTTAGAAGCGAAAAAGGGACAGGGCCTTATTTTATAAAGAGAAAAAGGAGTAAACTCATTTTGGCCAGCTTATTCAATAAAACATTTACTTTGAATTTGCGAAAGCAACGCTGCTTTAAAACGGTCAACTGATGAAATTGAAGAACTTTTTGATTAACCTTCTCATACTTCCCGAAGGCTTCTTTTTAAACTATCTGATCATAAAATTTCTACCAACGATAGGCTATGAAATGGGTCAATTCATCCTAATTCTAGCCAGCCTATTTGTTACTCTTGTTTTCTTTTCACGCGGTATTCTCTTTGTATTTGGATCGGATCAAATAAAAGCAAGACAGCAGGTTTTATTGAACTTGGTCTATAATGGTGCCTTACAAATAGTCTGTTGGCTTCCAAAAAATGGGGTCGGAGCCGGAGTATTAAAATGAGTTTAGTCCGTGTTTTGGTGAATTTGAATGCTGGAGCAACTGCCCATTTAAAGAGAAAATTCTAGATTGGCAAGCGCGATGGCAATGCACTAAATGCTCGTAATATTTTGTTTCATACATCATGAAAAGAATTCTACTCCATATACTTTTGATTTCTGGTCTTGTGAGTTGTGGGTCTAAAAACACTATTCCCCAAGCGGCAACGGATTACCTTAGTGAAGTTTTGGCTCTATTGGAGGAAAAATCCGTGAATCGAAAAAAGGTGAATTGGACGGCCTTACGAACCGCTGTTTTTAAAAAGGCCGAGCATGCAAACAGTATTGCTGACACGTATCCTGCCATCACATTTGCAGTTGCTGAACTTAACGACAATCATAGCTATTTCAAACCGGTAATTGAATCGGAGATAGAAGGGGGAAATAAACCTTTGCCCGTACTTGAAGATGAGGTCACACCAGAAGATATTGGGTATATAAGAATTCCGTTTTGCATCGGGTCGGAAGAAGTAATAAACGACTATATCGCTGCCATTTCCGCTAAGATTAAGGAACAATCAAAACAAGAACTAAAAGGATGGATACTCGACCTACGCGGCAATTTTGGAGGAAACATGTGGCCGATGCTTCTTTCGATTGAACCATTGATAGGGAATGGAACCGTAGGCTATTTTGTCAATTCAGACGAAGAATTTCAAGCCTGGACAATGAATAAGGGAAAGATCTACCTAGAAAACGAACAGGTTCTTGAAAATCTCCAATATCAAAATTTAGACTTAAGCCGACAATTTTTAGCCGTATTGACGGATAACAAAACAGCTAGTTCTGGTGAAGCGATTGCCGTGGCTTTAAAAGGACGTGCAAATGCAAAATCTTTCGGACAAGCGACCTATGGAGTTTCCACAGGTTGTGTTACCCATCAATTATCAGACGGGTCGAGGCTTAATTTAGCAGAGTCAATTTTTGTCGATAGAAATAAAAATAAATACGGACAGAGCATTCACCCAGATATAGAATGCGAGGCAGATGATGCATTAAAAATGGCTATTGATTGGTTGTATACGATTAATAGAAAGAATACGATCGATTGACATTAGCGTTATCCATATAAATCTTAGTATTGCAATGCGTTAGATGATTCAAGACCGGCAGCATATCGACTTAAATGGGAGGACCATCATTGAGAAGCTGAATGTAAAACCTCCATTGCGACAGCGTCCAGTATTTCAGGATGAGGCCTGCTTTCTATATTTCAGCGAGGGCGGTTCGCTTATTACAGCGCCAACGGAAAGGGTTACCATCAAAGAGAATGAGAGTATTTTACTTAAATGCGGCACCTATTTCGCTGATTTATTCCAAAACAGAACTTCAGGCATTTGTGAAGTATGTGTCATCCATTTGTTCCCTGATATTCTTGAGCGGATTTTTAAGGAAGAAGTTCCATTTTTTATCAAACACCAAAAGGCGAGTACCTATACTTATGGACTTTCCCAGAAGAATGTCATTGACCATTTTATAGCAAGTCTGAATTTTTACTTCGACAATCCGGAGATGGCCAATGAAGAAATTCTCTACCTCAAGATTAAAGAGCTTGTTTTGCTCTTGCTTCATACCGAGGCAGCTGAAACGATACTTGAACTTTATAGTTATCTCTTCACCCCACAAAAGGCCAATATTGCCGATGTGGTAGAATCTCATTTGTATTCAAATTTAAGTCTCGACCAAATCGCATTTCTTGCAGGGCAGAGCCTCTCTACGTTTAAGCGCGAATTCAAAAAGCACTTTAATGATACTCCTGCAAACTATATCCGTAGCAAACGGATGAAAAAAGCGGCGGATTTGTTGCTTCATTCTTCATTAAGCATCAGCGAGATTAGTTTTCAAATTGGCTATGATGACAGTTCGTATTTCTCGCGCCTTTTTTCGCAGAAATTCCATGTGTTGCCTTCTGAATACCGCAAAGCCAATCAAAAATAATTCAAACAAACCAATTGAGCCAGAAGTCCTGTTTTATGGACGTATCCTCCTAGATTCAAGGAATTGATGGGTCATACTTTTGTTCTAGATAATCATCTTAAAACAAAGGATATGGATACTTTTCTCGTATTAGCCGTGCAATGCACCTTTAGCCTTTTGGTATTTTTCCTCATCTTCAAATGGTACCTGATTCCAAAAATCACCAAGGAAACCAAATATGATGTTTTGGCCTTATTGCTTCTTGTAAACGTATTTCGTTACCTACCACTATCCCTCTTTTTGCCGGGCCAGGTAGCTGCTGAGTTTCCGGATTATTTAAAGGAGACCATTGCTTATGGAGATTTTCTTGCCGGCATTCTGGCCCTGATTGCGTTGCTTTTGCTGAAATCCAAGAAGAGGTCCGCTATTGCATATACCTGGCTTTTTTCTGTTGTAAGTATTCTTGATATGGTGGTGGTGTTGACCTTGGCCATGAAGGAGAAAGTATATGAATTGCCGCTTGGCGCCAATTATTTTACCGTGTCGGTTTATGTGCCACTGCTAATCGTAAGCCAGACCGTGATTCTGAAAATTCTGACCCATAAAATGTACAAATGAAAAACGCACTTAAAAAAGGTGACTTTGCGCCACGCATCCATGCCAAGGATATCTGGGGGACTGAAATTAGTGTGCCTAAAAACGATAAATGGCTTTATGTTTCCTTTCACCGATTTGCCGCTTGTCCGTTTTGCAATTTGCGAACCAACGAATTGATCCGCAACTACCCACGTTTTAAAGAGAAGAACATAGAAATCATCTCTATTTGGCCTTCAGAAAAGAAAAACTTACTCCGATTTGCTGGGCAAGAACAGACGCCATTTCCCATGGTATCCGATGCATCTAAAAGAAGTTATTCCGACTATGGAGTAAGCGAATCTTCCCTGGTTGGAGCTGTGAAACTCTTGTTTCATCCGAGTATCATGTACCAAGCGATGCGCAATATTCGTAAAAAAATTGAAGTCGATAAAGATCCAAAACTCCTGCCAGCCAGCTTTTTGATAGATACAAAAGGCATCATACAGTTGGCGCATTATGGAAAACATTACGGCGATCATCCGGATATTAAAGAGTTGCTTGAGTGGGGTGATTGAGTCACGAGAAAATTTGATCTGCGCTATTTACGCCTCTACTCCGGCGAAAGCAACATTATTGCGGCTCCGCGTCCGCGTCCTTTTACTCTGCGACAAACACTTTAGCTACGACGAACACATTGCGCATTTATTCTGGCGAAAGCAATACTCTTTGCGGCTCCGCGCCTCTGCGTTAAAAAAACGTTCGGCTGGAAAAATCGTCACATCTTTAAACCCGCCGTAAAACAAAAAAAGCAGCCATTACAGCTGCTTCATTGTGCTCGGGACGGGAATCGAACCCGTACTACCATCACTGATAACTGGATTTTAAGTCCAGCGCGTCTACCTATTCCGCCACCCGAGCCCGGGTTTTGAAGGTTGCCCTTCAGGTCCTATAAAAAAAAGCCACCGAAGTGGCTCTTGAGCGAGAGACGAGGTTCGAACTCGCGACCTCAACCTTGGCAAGGTTGCGCTCTACCAGCTGAGCTACTCTCGCAATGCGGATGCAAATGTAGCCATTTTTTGAAATTAGCAAAGAGGAGAGAGAAAAATATTTTTAGGCTGAGGTTTCCGCCGTCGCTTCCTTCGTCAGCTATGGCGGACGCAGAAGGTTGCGGTTGAGTGTGACTCCTTCGACTAGGGAGGTACCAGGAGCTATTTTGTCTGGCAGTCTGTTGTCTGGCCATCTAGTAGTATAAAGCTATGCTTGGAGCATCTAGAATACGCTCGAAACTTCGCAACCTCGAAACCTCTCAATCTCGAGTAAAACTACGTTTCCAAATATGCAGTACAATCTTATCTTTGCCCGTAGAATTTGCAACCATGAAAATTAAAATCATCACCCTACTCAGTCTTGTTATGTCTTTGTCATTCACTGCTTGCCACTATGGAGAGGAAGGAGCGAAAGAAAGTGTAGAGACCAATAACGAATACAAAGGAAAACGTGCTGAAAAAGAAGCTGCTACTGCTTTGCCTGACGATGCTGCCGCGAAAATGAACGGTACAGCACCAGCTGAAGAAGCACCAGCAGCGGATACGACTGCAGTTGCTGAATAATGGCCGAAGAAATTTTTGTTGATTCTTCGCTATCTAAAGAGGAGAAGTATACCTCCTTGCTTCCAATGCTCGCTGGGCTATTGGAAGGGGAAACTTCCTTGATTGCCAATTTGGCCAATACGGCCGCGGTACTGAAGGAAGTTTTTAATTGGTGGTGGGTTGGTTTCTACCTCGTTGATGGGCAACAATTGGTGCTCGGCCCGTTTCAAGGACCTGTCGCCTGTACCCGAATCGCTTATGGTAAAGGGGTTTGCGGGACTGCCTGGAAAGAAAAAACCAATCAATTGGTGCAGGATGTCGATCAATTCCCAGGACATATTGCCTGCAGTGGTGCTTCACGCTCTGAATTGGTATTGCCCTTGTTCAATGAAGCAGGTGAGGTTTGGGGTGTATTGGATATCGATAGCGAGTATCTAGCCCATTTTGATGAGGTAGACTTGGCGGGAATGGAAAAGCTCGTAAAGCTCCTAAAAGCCTAGAATCGGACCGTCTTTTTTGCCTTCTACAAAATACATGGAGATTTCCCCCTTATTTTTGGCATTGATTTGTCCGCGGTAAGTGCATTCGAAATCGGCAGATACAAGAGCAAAAGTCGACTGACTTATATTGATGCGATTCGGCTCAGAATGTTGTTCCATCCGAGCGGCTGTATTCACCGTGTCGCCCCAAATATCATAGGCAAACTTCTTAATACCAACAATTCCGGCGACCACCGGACCACTATTGACGCCAATTCGGATTTCAAAACTATTCTCATGCGACTTGAGGTAGTGAATAATGTCTAAAGCAGCCAAAATAACTCGCTGGGCATGATAGGGAGTTTCGGTGGGGAGTCCGCAAACTGCCAAGTAAGCATCGCCGATGGTTTTGATTTTTTCTAGGCCATGCCTTTCCATAATTTGATCAAAGGCGGTAAAGTGTTTATGGATTTCTTGAACGAGTTCCTGAGGACTCATATTTTGACTAATGCGAGTAAATCCAACGAAATCGGTGAAGAGTACAGTAACATGCTGGTATAGCTTTGCTTCATTTTTACCCGTAGTCATCAATTCATTGGCTACTTCACTTGGTAAAATATTCAGTAGTAGTTCATCTGATCGATTTTTCTCCTTGCTGGTGCGCTTCCAAGCGAATAGCAGGGTTAGGGCAAGTAATAGACCTAAAATTGTAGCAACGATAAAGAGATTGCGTTGTGCGGAGCTGGATTTATTTTTGGTATCGAGAAGCTGAATTTGCTGTTCTTTTTTCTCTGACTCATATTTAACTTGCATTTCAGAGATTTGTTTGATTTTCTCTTCATTCAAAAGAGAATCATTCAGGGCCGCAAGCATTATTTGGTAATCATAAGCCTGCCTATAATCACCCGCTGATGAATAGGCCATGGCTAGGAACTCCAAATCGGTAAGAACAATACTCATATACCCTAATTGCCGGGCGAGGTCCAGACTTTTTTGATAATAAAATATTGCGCTATCTAATTGTTTATCATGATAAAATGTTAAGCCAAGGTTACTTAGAGCCAATGCAAGATCATTTTGCATGTCTAATTCTCTATGCATGGCAATCGCTTCTGAAAAATAGGCAATAGCCAAACCGTAACGTTCCAAACCATCGTAACACAATGCTATATTGTTGAGATTACGAGAAATTGCAAATTGATCGGATGCCTTTCGATTGGCTTTATCGGATTTTTCAAAGTAAAAGAGTGCGCTATCATATTCTCTTACTTGGAAATACAGATTGCCCAGTCCACCCCAGACCATGTTTAAGGATGATGTGTCTTTGATTGTTTCGTAGATGCTTTCGGCCTTTAAGTTAAATTTTAACGCATTTTTAAAATCCCCATAATCAACACTCAAATTACCTAATGAGAGATACACTTCAGCAAGACTAGAAGAATCGTTTTTTTCGACGATGTCAATGCAATCGAATAAAATGGCAAATGCTGAATCTTTCTGGGCCTTGTTCTCAAAAACATAGGAAATCATCGTTGCCGCACCAGTAGCTCCAGCGTAGTTTTTATCCTCCATTCGAAGGCGGTAACAGGATTTCAGGTTAACTAAGGCTGCATCATTCTGGCCACGTACATATTGAATATACCCAAGGCGCATATGAGCGTCGGCTTGTCCTTTTCTATACTTGAGTTTTTTCGATTCATTGAGTCCGGTTTGTGCCAATTTATAGGCTGAATCTGGATGCAGTTTCGATAGATCATAACTCATTTCTAACATGACGTCGATTTGGCCCTTTTCAATTTGTTGGGCATCAATTGAATGGAATAATCCACTCATCATCGATATGCAGAAAAGAAAAAATCCTCTAAAATTCATTTTGTGATTGATTGCTCAAACCTAAGTTGAAATGTGCATGATGTTTAAAGCGTGAAACAATCGGTGGTATTATAGTAATTATAGTCCGGATTTGTCTTGATAAATTCCGCCGCTAAGCCAGGTGTATTAAAGCCAGATACATAAGCTTTTACAAACTCTTCTGATACATTTTGCTGCAATAAAGCTTCTCCGCTATAAAGTAGAAGCTGGGGTTCATTCACTTGCCCACTGACCGGTGCAGGATTGAGGACCATGGTTCTTGTTTGTTCCTGAATTAGTGGCGGATTAAAAAGTGCATTTTTAGGCGCATTAACAATAACGCCGGAAAATATTCGACTCACATAAGTGATACTTTTTACGGCATGCGGCCAACATTGAAACAGAGCAAAATTCTGGGGTTGAGTATGAGGTTGACCTTTTGGCGTATTAACCGTTCCCTGTTTGATATTTCCTTTTTTATCTTTTAATTCAATCGCATTGATATTATTAGGGCCTTGAAGGGTACTGATGGTAAGGCAAATGGTGTTTGAATTTCCTTCTACATTTTCTTCAAAATCGCCATCAAAATCTATACTTAAGCTTGCACCTGCCGGATTTTCAGGAAAGGACATTCCTATGTCTGTTTGATGCATGGGTAAATCAATCAAAATGATGTAAAAAATGTGATTCGGGAAAGTGGCGACTTTTAATGGTTGACAACGTGCTTGGTAAATGCTTGGTAAATTTTGCATGGTTTGGTAGGTTTCGGATTTAGAATCAGCTTGTTACCAAATCTAACTTAAATTTTTTGGAGATGAAAAAATATTCTCGAGAGCTGGGAATTGCGGCTTGCTTTGTCCCTTTGCTTAAAATGTAGTTTCTTAGCTCTACCAATGAACCGTAAAACCATCATGCTTATCGTAGTAGCTGCTCTTGGCTACTTTGTCGATATTTACGACCTCGTGCTTTTTAACGTGGTAAAACGTGAAAGCCTGTTTTATCTGTTTCCAGAAGCTGGACAGCAGTTTGTAACCGATACAGGCATTTTCCTCTTCAATATGCAAATGACCGGCATGCTACTCGGTGGCTTGCTCTGGGGAATTTTGGGTGATAAACGAGGCAGGGTAGAAGTGCTCTTTGGTTCGATCATGCTTTACTCAGTGGCGAATATCATCAATGCTTTTGTGACCTCTATTCCCATGTATGCTACTGTGCGGATTATCGCAGGCATCGGTTTGGCAGGTGAGCTTGGGGCTGGGATTACCTTAATCTCTGAAACCATGAGCAAGGAGAAGCGCGGCATCGGGACCATGATCGTTGTAACCTTCGGAGCCTTAGGTGCTGTCTTTGCAGGTATGATTGGCGTACAAGGGGAGGCCATTGGTGCTTTCTTGGAAGGAATATTCAACTATCCATTCCCCAATTGGCGCGTGGCCTATATCATGGGAGGAGCGCTTGGTTTGGTGCTTTTGATCCTGCGCTTAGGTGTTTTCGAATCAGGCATGTTTACCGAAGTGAAGTCAGCTGTGCATGTGAAGCGGGGCGATATTCTCATGCTCTTCCGTTCAAAATCGAATTTTAAAAAATACCTCGCCTGCATTTTGGTGGGGGTGCCTATTTGGTATATGATAGGACTCCTGGTTTCCTTATCGGAAGACATCTTTGCCAAAGAGTTAGGCATCATTGGCAAGGTAGTCAATGGCAAGGCGTTGATGTATTGCTACCTCGGTTTATCAGCTGGTGATTTTGTAAGCGGATTACTTTCTCAATGGTGGAAGAGCCGCAAGAAGGTCGTTATTGTCTATTTAGCCTTATCAACGGTACTTACCACGTATTTCCTTTATTTTGCCCATGGCATCACGGCTGATGCGTATTATTGGCTCTGTTTCGGTATCGGTATGGCAACCGGTTACTGGGCGCTATTCGTAACGATTGCTTCTGAACAGTTCGGAACGAATATCCGCTCAACGGTAACCAATACAGTTCCGAATTTTGTCCGAGGTTCTGTACCCATCATAACTATTTCCTTTCAATTGCTTGTGCTTAATTTCGGCAATGTTAATTCTGCAGCATTTGTAGGGTTGATTGTCATGGCCCTTGCATTAGTGAGCATCCTTTGCCTGAAAGAAAGCTTCTCGAAAGATTTGAATTATATAGAAGTCGACTAGTCGATTAGTCGACCTATCGACTAGTCGACGACACATACAATAAATTACTGATATAGGAGTTTAAGAAGCAGAACCCATCCAAATGAAACAATTCTATCACCTGCTGCTTGTGGGTTGTCTCTTATTTGCAGTTCAGTTCACTTCAGCGCAATTGGCGTTGAAGATTAATGTTGTAGAACCAAGTTCCCGGTGGGAACGTTTTGCTTTTAAAACGGGTGTCGGTGCTGAATTGCTTTATCAAGGGTATTGGCGAAATTCTTGGCGCTTTCGTGCGGGGGCTGGAGTAACAAATTATAGCAATCGATATAATCGAATACCTGTCGCGCTCCGTAATTATGAAGATACTTGGGACGATACCATGTATCCAGGCTATAAACACTACCAAAAGTACCGCAAATTCGGGATCAAGTCAAAAAGTTGTGGGCTATGCATATAATTTAGCTAGTCTAAAAAGGAAGAAGTTGACATTTCTTACTCCTCTGTGTTGTGCTCTGAAGCCTTTTATTTTGGCATTGAATGATTCA
>Ga0100393_10006407_pt1 | contig 10487 bp, 6 predicted proteins | sample CryGeymeta201517_FD_81546 | JGI IMG/M metagenome (GOLD analysis project Ga0100393, IMG submission 81546) | Groundwater microbial communities from Crystal Geyser aquifers in Utah, USA - Crystal Geyser metaG 2015-17 | ecosystem: Environmental > Aquatic > Deep subsurface > Groundwater | place: USA... | reverse complement strand
GCTTATTGTTTAAACCCTGCAAATCCTTCCCAAAAGATTCCCATTTATATTTCAGATTATGTTTTGGCAACTTATGGAACTGGTGCCATCATGGCAGTTCCTGCCCACGACCAAAGGGATTTCGAATTTGCCATCAAATACAATTTGCCTATATTGCCTGTTATACTTAATCCAAACTCGAATCAATCGGCAAAAGATAAAACAAACGATTCATCTAACAAAGATCAATCTAAAGTTATATCGGATCAAGCAGAAGACTCTAAGTCAGACAATAACTCCGTAAAAGAAGCTTTTGATTCCAAGGATTCAATCTGCATCAATTCTGATTCCAGCGAACTAGAATTAAATGGCTTAAAATACGAAGAGGCATTTAATAAAACAAGCATTTGGGCTGAATCTAAGAAAATAGGTAAGACCAAAATCCAATTCAAACTTCGGGATTGGCTTTTCGCAAGACAAAGATATTGGGGAGAACCAATTCCCCTGGTGCATTACCCAGATGGAACAACACGTCCTATTCCAGAATCTGAGCTTCCCTTAACTCTTCCCGATCTCGAAGAATTCAAACCGTCTGGAACAGGAGAATCACCTCTCGCTCTCGCAAAAGACTGGTTGACCTATAAAGATCCCGCCTCCGGAATGATGGGAACAAGAGAAACAAATACTATGCCTCAATGGGCAGGCTCTTGTTGGTACTATCTACGTTATATTGATCCTAAGAATCCAAACCAAATCTGTGACCCTAAGTTAGAAAAGGAATGGATGCCTGTTGGATTGTATGTTGGTGGAGCTGAACACGCGGTTCTTCACTTATTGTATTCTAGATTCTGGCACAAGATACTTTTCGATCTTGGTCTTGTTTCAACTCCTGAACCCTTTCAAAAATTGATTCACCAAGGACTGATTCTCGGTGAAGACAAAAGAAAAATGTCTAAATCTCTGGGAAATGTTGTAAATCCAGATAACGTAGTGGAAGAGTTTGGCGCTGACTCACTTCGTCTCTTCGAGATGTTCATGGGTCCATTCGAAATGGTGAAACCTTGGTCGACCAAAGGTGTAGAAGGAGTTCATCGTTTTCTAAATAGAGTTTGGCGACTTTTCCACCAAGGTCCCGATGAATCTTTCCGAGTTGATGATCTAGAGCCAACGGAAGCAGAACTGAAAATATTGCATAAATCTATTGATAAAGTAAAACAAGACATAGAGGGGTTTTCTTTTAATACTGCCATTTCACAGATGATGATCTTAGTAAATGAGATCACTCCCTCTGCGAGAAGGCCACGAAAAGTCCTAGAAACACTTTTAATTCTATTGAATCCATTCGCACCTCATATAACAGAAGAACTATGGTCTTTGCTAGGCAAGAAGACTGATCTAGTTCTAGAAAAATTTCCGACAGCGGACACAAAGTATTTAGTTGATGATGAGATAACTCTTCCCATCCAAGTGAATGGCAAGTTACGCGGTGAAGCCTTAGTCCCTAAAGATATCAACCAAGAAGAAGCTGAACAGATTGCACGATCTCATGAAAAGGTAATTCCTTTTCTGGAAGGCAAGACGATTCGAAAGATAGTCTTTGTTCCTGGTAAGATTCTAAATTTTGTTGTAAGTTAGTATTTAAATTCTAAATACAGATTTTACAATTGTTAAAGTCACTTCTCGAAAATTTAAATAGATTGTTCTTTTAAATTTTGGTGAATGAAATTAATATTTAAATTAACTTATTCCTTAATCATTCTATAACCAGAGTAGTGGAGAACTCCTTCAGAATCTATTTGAAAGTTCTCACCTAGGTTTCGACCCTTACCCAAAATCTTCATAGTAGTATTCGATATCGGTTGCGCTTGAAATTCTTGTTTAATCTTCATACCTGATAACTTCATTTCAAGATGGAAATCATAGAATCCTTTTGAGTTATAATCAAGTTTGATTTTTTGAATCATTGACCATTCAGATTTATTTGGTGGAGAATAGCTTCCTTTCTTACTGATCCAAGCCTTGTCTTCTGCTAGCGGATGAATTTTTTCACCAATTCCAAGATAACCCAATGCTATTTTGTTGCTAGAAACAGCAATCAATGGCTCATTCTCGAATTTATGAGTTGATAGAGCCAATTCTTCCAATCCTGGAATCGTAATAGGAATTAATCCAAAGAATAAATTAAAATTTAAATCATAATGATATTCTCGTTGACTTGTATCAAAATTTAAACCTACGAAATTTACTTCAGCCGCATCACTCTTATTAGAATTAATTTCAATCAGACCTGAAGGTGAAGAGTATAAACCTGCGTATTCGTTAAGACTTGTTTGCTTATCAAAAGTTGTATATTTATTCGCTAGGAAAGAGAATTTTTCATTGATATCCATGTTATCAAATTGAATATTTTTCTTTTTTTCCACCATAAAATCCAATAAATCCTCAGATAGGGGTGCAATTTGTCCTGTTTTAATGCTTAAAGTGTTTGCAACTAAAAATACAGCTATATTTTCATTTGGATCCCAAATCAAATTTGCAAAAAATGGAGGCAAAGACCCCGAATGACCAACATAAATATATTCCTTGTTTTCTAAATATCTCTTGGTTCTAAACAAAGGTAAACCAAATTCCATTTCGAAATTTCTAATTGGTTGGGCTTGCTTTTTAATAAACTCTGCGTAGGATGATTTTTTAAGCAATAAGCCATCTTTATCTTTTGAAACAAATAATGTTTGAAGAAAATTCCTCATATCTTCAGGAGTTGTAGATAAAGCTCCTGCAGAAATATCTCTAATAATTTGTTTCTTTGATTCTGTAATAAAAAATATACCTTCATATCCAGGTATAGTCCTTCCTTTATTAGTATTTTCTAATAATGTGGAGTTCTTCATACCTGCTTTATCAAATATTTCTCCTTGGAAATAATCTTCTATTGATTTCAAAGAAACAATTTCAATCAAAATTCCTAATAGAGAAAATCCTAAATTCGAATAAGAATGAACAACATTTTTATCAACTCGTGAAGTCTCAGTCAACCTTGATGGAAGATTATTGAATTTTAGTAAAATATCCTCATCATTGATTTTTGGGTCTAGATAAAACTCATTAAATAAATCACTTGATAATCCAGATTGGTGAGTTAGTAGATCCCTAATTGTTACCTTAGCGTCTTTACTGCCTGTAAATTTAATTCCCTTAAACTCTGGAAGGTATTTTTCAATAGGATCATCTAATCTAAGCTTCCCTTTCTCTTGCAATTGAAGTATGGCAATTCTTGTAAATATCTTAGTTATGGATCCGATCTTAAATCTATCACCTTCCTTGGTTTCTCCTAATATACCAAATTTCGAGTTGTCATTACCATCTATTAAAACATAACCTATATTTTTTATTGAACTTGAATCATAATAATCAAGAATTCTTTGTTCACAATTTTCTAAAGTTGATAGAGATGTATTAGAAGAATCTTTTATTGACTTAGAAGAGCAAAATATATTTATAAATAGAAAAATAAAGAGAAATAAACGATAGATTGTAAAACTGTTTAAATACATTAATTTACCTTAACAAAATTTAGCAAAATGACTACGTATTTTAAAAACTTAATCTAAATAACTGAGTCCAGTAATTTTTAAAAGCATCTCTAAGATTTATATATATATATAACGATCAACGTTACAAATAAATGAAAGTATAAGTTTTTCTGTGAATTAGTGAAGGTATTTTCCATAGTTGGATTCATTAAATGATAAGCCCTTCCTCTTCCAAAGTCGAAAAAAATTTAATTTTGCTCTAAAATATAGCTAGAATTTTCGTTTTTTTAGAACCAATTGGAAAATAATGGGGACATTATGCTACATGAAAGACAAATCTTATATTGAACTTTTAGATAAGGCAAAGTCGGGAGATCTAAATGCATGGACAGATCTTCAAAAACGGTTTTCGAGTTTTGCGGTAAATTTTGCCTCACAAATCATGAAAGATGAAGATCTTTCCCAGGATGTAGTTCAGGAATCTTTTTGGGAGCTATTTCAAAATATTGAAAAGATAAATACTTCTTCGGCATTTCCATCCTTACTTAAAAGGGTAATTATCAAACACAGTGATCGTATTTTGCGAAAGAAAGAAAGGCAAAGTCTAGTATTTGTAGATCCGAATCGGATTGATCAAAATAACCAAGAATTGTATTCTTCTTATTTAGAAAAAGAATGTTTGGATACAATTTTTTATAACCTTAACCAATTAGAGCCAGCTGATCAGAAATTAATTGATTTATATTATTATAAAAATTTTACTCTCGAAGAAATTTCAAAAATAGAAGGAAAGACACTATCTTTTATTAAGAAAAGACATCTTCATCTTAAGAAAATTCTTCGAATGGGGATCGGTGAATCCTTCCGACCACAGGCTAGTTTAACACATCTTAAGGCAGCATAGAGGATAATATGGAAGCTACACGAATCAATGGAAATGCTCAAATAGAAAATGTTTATTTGGAACAAAGGAAAATTTTTCTCTGGGGGGAGGTGAACGATAACTCTGCGAAATATTTAATCGATCGCTTTTTATACTTAGAAGCTATTGATCCAACCCGACCTGTAACTTTACTCATACATTCCCCAGGTGGTTCGACGTTTGCAGGTTTGGCTATCTTAGATGTCATGAAAAGTCTTCACAATCCAGTACATACGGTGTGCTTGGGAATGGCAATGTCCTTTGGTGCAGTCTTATTACTTTCAGGAGAGAAAGGGAATCGTTATGCTTATCCTCACAGTAAAGTATTAATTCACCAACCTCATGTTATGGGAGAATTCAAAGGACCAGCTGAAGATATCAGAATTTTTGCTGAATCGGTTAAGAGGGAAAAGGATTTATTAAATGAAATAATCTCGCGAGCAACAGGTCAACCTATGGAAAAAATTGAACAAGACACAGATCGTGATTCTTGGTTCTCTTCCAATGAAGCCTTAGAATATGGTTTGATAGATAAGATTATCGGAGTTGAATATTGAAGACTCTACTTGATTAAATTTTAATAAAGCTTTAAAATAGCCAAATCATACAAGTTGATTTGGCTATAATGTTAAAGTTTGAAACAATTTTATTAATCTTTAAATTCTATTTCTTAGAACCCAATTTATTCTTTAAATTTAACAAGGTATTGTATGGGATATCAACAACTGCCATGTTAGCTGCAAATTCTGGGATAGAACCACCTGGATCTGTATGTGCTTGGTAAATAACTTGAATCTTTCCATCCTCTAAAGGTGTTACCTTCCAAAGACCTTTCATCTTTGGAATTCGAACTACACCATCTGGAATTGGCTTTGATAATACTGTAGATTCTTTAAATCTAATAATTACTTCACCTTTAGCATCTTTGGATAGATTAGATTTGAAAATCACATCTCTATCATTCACGGGCCATGGCGCACCATTTCTTAAATATACAAACCATTCTTCTTTGCTATTTGATTTAAGAAGTTCTGCTGATTTACAATCATGTAGCCATGCTGTATAAGAAGAAGGAGCTTTAATTAATTCTAATGCGTCTTCAACTGTTGATTGAATGATTACTTTTCCACGAAATTCTTTGAGTGCGGAATTTTCTACTTCACGAGTATGTACGATAACACCGTTTTTATTTTTTGCTAATTCCCAATCAAAAGCATAGATGGCTTGAAAACTTGATAACAAGAAAATCAGTTGTAAAATGAATGGTTTTGTAAGTCTCATGGTTAAATTGTATTTAAAAAGAATATTTTGTCACGCTAAATAATAAGGAATTTTTTTAACATGGATATCAATAATAAACGAATTATAATCACTGGTGCCTCGTCGGGAATAGGAAAAGAAACTCTACTTCAATTTTTAAAATATACTAATGTAAAGATCTTTGCGGTCGATCTCAATAAAGAACAAATTCCGAAGCATGATTCGGTTATGGCCTTTGAGAAAGACATTTCTAAACCTGAAAATATTGAATCTATGGTCGATGCTGCAAAGAAATGGATGGGTGGAATAGATATATTTTTCGCCAATGCAGGATTTGCTTATTATGAGAAAATTTCAACTCCAGATTGGAATCGAATTGAGAAGATTTATAAAACAAATGTATTTTCTCCCATCTATACACTTACTTATTTAAATTCTGTACAAAATGAACCCATTTTCTTTATAACCACAGCTTCTGCGATGAGTCATCTTCCTCTTCCTGGCTATGCATTGTACTCAGCAACAAAAGCATCAGTTCATTCCTTTATGGAGGCATTCCGATATGAAATAAATTCAAAGAATCATGTTATGGTTGTTTATCCTATCGCAACAAGAACTAAATTCTTTGATACAGCAGGGAACCTAGTTCCTGTTCCATTTCCTAGTCAATCGGCAGAGACGGTTGCAAAAAAGATTATTTCTGGAGTTAAATGGAATAGAAAACGAGTCTATCCTTCTTTGATTTTTTCGTTTATTCAATTGCTTGATCGTTTTCTTTTTATCCCACTCAAAATATACCAATTGATTGAAGGAATTAAATTACGTACATTTAGCACCAAATCTAAATAAAGGTATTGACTTTTGGAATTATCGATAAAGTATATTTGAAAAAATATAAATGAAATCAAAATCTTTTATCAATAAATTATCGCTATCTAATGAGTTACCTTTATATCTATTGATTTTTCCTTATTTTATCAATTTTGCAATTTCTGGAAGCGAGATTCAGGGAAGCAAGCTCATTCAAATCTCAGGATTCGGAATTATAGCTTCAGTTATACCTTTTATAGTTGGTTATATATTTCGAAGGATTCGTTTGGGTCGACTTTTATCTTTTTTAGATGCTGAAATTCCTGACGATGGATTGGACATTAAAAAAGTTAAACTCGGTTTATTACGTCATCCATTTTGGGAAGGGATTGTCATAGTATTTCGTTGGACAATTGCAATACTTGCTTTCTTGGCTGTTGCAATCTATTTCTTCGATCTAAAACCTAAAGAGTATTTATCTATTCCATATGGTTGCTTCATGATGATCCCGATATTGTTTCTTGCTTTTTACTTTCAGACGGAAGTTAAACTCATTCCAATCCTTAAGAATGAAATATTTCTTAATCATGATTTACATTATAAAGAAATCAAAACCTTAACTTTATACCAAAGGAATTTAATTACTTTATTTTCTTTAACTATTCTTCCCATTATGACTTTGGGTTATTATCTAGTGTGCAATTATTTAAACTTTATTTCCCTTCCTAACCTTTGGTTCCAGTTACCTTTTGTTTTTATAATGATGATTCTTATTATAGTTTGGACATCTATTGTTGGAAGCAATTCGATGAACAGTGATATAGAAAATATCAATCAATCTATAATTTCTATAATCAACGGAAATCTTAAATCTAAAATACCTAACATTTCTTCAACTAATTTAAACATAACGGTTGATAAAATGAATTTCTTCATCGAGAAATTAGATAATTACTTCCAATCGGTAAATCACGAGTCTTCGAGATTGAAGAATCAATCAGATATTCTCAAAGAAAATTCGAGCGATGCCTTCGAGAAAATGCAAAGTGACAAAAGTTCTCTTTCTTCCATCTATATTTCGATTCAGGCAATCAATCAAGTCTCTAGTTCAATTATGGAGACAATCACCAACCAGTCTGAAAGAACTTCAGGCTTAGACTCCGATCTTGCTTCTATAAATTCTAATATGGATAAGATGGTAGAAGAAGCAAAAGATCTGACTCTATCTGCTGCTGCAACAACCCAACACTCTCAAATAACACAAGAAGTCGTTGAACAGGCATTACAAAAAGTATCTAATCTTGTTCAATCCAATGACCGTATCAAAGAAACTGTGAGTATAGTAGAAGAGATTTCCGACCAGATCAATTTACTTTCTTTAAATGCTTCTATAGAAGCGGCACGTGCCGGTGAATATGGAAGAGGTTTTGCAGTTGTAGCCAGTGAAGTATCTCGACTCGCTGATAAGACAAGTGAGAATATCAATCGAATTAAATCGATTGTTAAAGATTCACAAGCTTATTCCAAAGAAAGCATCAATGCAATGCAAGAAATCCAAGCTAAAGTTAAAATCGCGCTTGAAGAAACAAAATCAATAGATGATCGAATCCAAAAAATCTCTCAACTTACTGAATTCAATTCAGAACGAATTCGAAAAGCTAAAGAAACCATTCATGAATTGAATTCGCGTGCTGGTCAAATCAGCAAGAACATCATTGAACAATCCAATTCAACTGAGGAAATCAATGAGTCCCTAGAAGATATATCCTCTTCGAATGAATTAGTTGTCCAATATTCGAACAACTCAAATCTCTCTCGCATGAAATCCAAGCGATCTCTCAGATTCTGGATGAAAACCTGAGAGAATTTAGATTAGATTAGAAGAAGCGGTAGGTCGCTCCCATCGTAAAGGTTACACCAGTTCGGTAAGAAGAGAAAAGGTCATTCTGTCCTGTTACTTCATTCTTTTGGTATATTCTAAATCGAGTGTCCATAACATTCTTTGCGGCTGCTTTGAAATCCAATCTATCGTCTATTTTCCAAGAATAGACGATATCGGTAATTCCTGTACCTCTCTCAATCGCATCGGGATTGCCAAATGAGCCAACTGCGTAGATTCTATCTCCAAAGAAATTGTAATAGATTCCAATTGTTTGGTTTCTTTTTTTTGTTATGAAATAGTCAAATTTTAGGTTATAGACGAAATCTGATTGTCCTTGCAACCGTCTAGAAATATTGGTTGGATCATATGCAGATGTATTATTTAAAGCGTCTACTGCACCAGAACGGATAAATAAAAATTGCTCCCAAGAAAGTATTTGAACATGAGATTTAATAAAAAAGAAGTTTGTTTCGAATCGAAATCGTTCTAAGAACTCTTTTCTAAAGTCAAACTCTATACCTTGGATCTCTGCTTGATTGCCGTTCGCATATGTAAAATTTTGTGTAATTCCTCCTGCAACAGGCTGACCAATCAATTCGATAGGATTAGAAAGATTTTTCTTAAATACTCCTAATCCAAAGAAATCTGATCCTGTAATATAATATTCATATCGAATATCATAATTATGTATATAGGTTCTTTGTAAATTTGAATTCCCAAATACTCGATTAGCACCTAAATAAGGAGTAAATCCAAAAGGTGAAAGCTCTCGAAGATCCGGTCGTGTTACAGTTTGCGTATAACCCAATCTGAGATTCATATCTTTCTGAAACTCCCACACTAAGTTTGCAGAAGGCAGTGTATCTTTTGTTTGAAGTACTCCAACACCATTATTTCCAGCATCACAAATATTATTTCTAATTAAGGCGACTCGAACATCTTCATTAGAAACATCACATCCATAATCTAAATTGAATCTTGAACTTACGTCTTGAGTTCTGAAAGTCTTAACTTTCTGGAAGGAGTCTTCCATTCTAGCTCCACCAATAAATCGAACTTTAGATACTAATGGCAGATCTACCTGAGCAAATTGTGCTTTCAGTTTCTGAGATGCATCATAAGCATTCTGTTCGATTTGCCTTTCAGAAAATGTCTTAGTTGCGAGAGTTTGTCCAGATTGATTTATATATTGGGTTGGATTAAAAACTATTTCACCAGGAACTGGATAATAATCTAAAGGTGCCTGAACACCGGCATTTGATTTATTCCCAAATTCTCTAAATACAAAATTTTTATATCGATCTAATGTCATCCCACCTATTTTTAAGTCGGATTTCAATCCATCCCACTGTTCAAATGGTATTGTATACTTCATATTAGCTTGGCGAACATTATCATTGGATTCCGAAAAGAATCTTGTTCCGTCTGGGTTGTTGCCAAATCTTGTATAAGGTTCTGAGTAAGCTGCTGTGGATGGTCTTCTCCAAGCTTGCTGTGTTAAGTTAGGTTGGTCTCTTTGTGCTAGAGCATAAGCTAAATTCCATTCCAATTTGTGAGGTCGACTACTCTCACTCAGACTGATTGCATGGTCTCCTCCTAAAACTGTATTAAATAATTGCCTTGAGGTAACAGTTCCTGTCTCGGATATAAAATCGGTAGAATCAATATAATTTCTACCTGTTGCCTCTCTGAAGTTAGTATCTGAAGATACTGTATATAAGTTTTTTAAAAAAATTTGCTGACCTTTAGTGAATTCATAAGATAAATTAAGATTAGCACCAAAATTAGTTTCTTTATTGAACTCTTTAGAATCCTGTTCTTGCAACGGAGTATTGAATGTAGTTTCAGCGGCTCGAATACTTCCAATAAATCCTGGTAGATATCTAACATCTTTCACTTGCTTGGTTCGATATTCTTCACTTCGAATAATTCCTAGCAATATACCTAATCTTTGTCCACTATCTGTTGTCTTGAAAGTATTCCCAACAGAGAAATTAAAGTTTTTATCATATGAGCCTCTCTGGTTTTCAGGCGTCCATTGTTGGTTGAAAGATAGGGAGGATAGATTCACGAACTGAGGTGGGAGTCCGCCAAATCGATT
>Ga0100393_10006399_pt1 | contig 10492 bp, 7 predicted proteins | sample CryGeymeta201517_FD_81546 | JGI IMG/M metagenome (GOLD analysis project Ga0100393, IMG submission 81546) | Groundwater microbial communities from Crystal Geyser aquifers in Utah, USA - Crystal Geyser metaG 2015-17 | ecosystem: Environmental > Aquatic > Deep subsurface > Groundwater | place: USA... | reverse complement strand
CCTGCTTCAAGCAAACTCCAGTTGTTTTTCAGTTTTGCTTTGAGGGTCATAAAATATTCAACTCCTGCTTCGGGTTTCACGTTAACGGGAACGTTAACATTTGCCGACATTCCAGGTTCGAGGTTTAAATCGTCCAGTTTTCCGTTTTCAACAATCATTCCGTCGCCGGTTATTTCCCAAATAAAATCGAATGCCGAAAGATTCAGAAAAGCATATTTATTTGTTATCGAAATGGTTCCTTTTTTCAGATTGACAGGTTTAAAACCAATGTACTGATACACTTTTTTAACTTCCAGCAGATGAGGTTTTACATCGCGGTTTGGACTCACCAGCCCGTTACAGCAGAAATTGCCGTCAGACGGAACTGTGTCGGGGCCAAAATCGCCACCGTATTTCCAGTAATTTACGCCAGTGGAATCCGTTGCCAGCAAACCCTGGTCAACCCAGTCCCAGATAAAACCTCCCTGAAGCGCCGGGTATTTTTCAATCACATCCCAGTAATCCTGTAAATTACCAACGCTGTTTCCCATGGCATGTGCATATTCACACTGGATTAGCGGGCGTTCGGGATTGGCCTTTGCATATCTTTCCATGCCCTCCATACGCATGTACATGGGGCAGAAAATGTCGGTATTGTATTCCAGCCCCGACCTCTCATATTGCACCGGACGGGTTGGGTCAATTGCTTTCAGGTAATCGTAGGTAGCGTAAAAGTTCACCCCGTTTCCGGCTTCATTACCAAGCGACCAGATGATAACAGATGGCTGGTTTTTATCGCGTTCAAACATGTTGCGGGTTCGGTACAGGTGTGCTTCCTTCCAGGTTGAATCTTTGGCCAGCGATGCACTTCCGTAACCCATACCGTGCGATTCAACATTGGCTTCATCGACGAGGTAAAGTCCGTATTTGTTGCAGAGCTCGTACCACAATTCAGGCTCGGGATAATGCGATGTGCGAACCGCATTCAGGTTGTGCGCTTTCATGGTTTTAATATCGAGCAGCATCGTTTCCTTATCCTGGTAATGGCCGTTTGTTTCGTGGTGCTCATGAATATTGGCGCCTTTCAGGTAAACGTATTTCCCGTTAATCAGCAGGTTGCCGTTTTTAATTTCTGAAGTGCGGAAACCCACATCCTGACGTATTACTTCAACCACGTTTTCGCCGTTTTTGAGGGTGATAATGAGTTCATAAAGATTTGGAATTTCGGCTGACCATTGATTTACATTTGGAATACTGTCTTCAAATACTACGTTTGTTTTTCCAACAGTCAATGTTTTTGAAAAAGTTTTAACAGCAGATCCATTATCATTCAAAACAGCTTCAACAACAGTTGCAGCAGCAGTTTCTCCCAGGTTCAAAACATCGATATTCAAAGAGAAAACGCCGTTTGTATAAGTTTCATCCAAACCGGAAATCACCCTGAAATTCTGAATTTGCTGTTCAGCGCGGGCCATCAGGTACACATCGCGGGTGATACCGCTCATCCGCCAGAAATCCTGGTCTTCGAGGTAAGAACCGTCGCACCACCTGAAAATTTCGACTGCCAGCGAGTTTTCCCCTGTTTTCAGAAATTGCGTGATATTGAATTCAGCGGGTGTTTTGCTGTCTTCGCTGTAACCCACGAATTGTTCATTCAACCAAACATTCAGCATTGAACTGGCTGCTCCGAAATGAAGGATAATTTCTTTCCCTTTCCAGTTTTCGGGGATGGTAAAAGTGCGTTTGTAAGAACCCACCGGGTTGTAATGGGCCTGGATAGTGGGCGGTGTTTTGGCGTGCGGATATTTTACATTTACATAAATGGGGTAGTCATAACCTTCCAATTCCCAGTTGGCCGGTACTTTTATCTCTTTCCAGACGCTTGTATCGAAATCGTCTTTGAAAAACCAGTACGGTCTTTCTGATGGATTTTGTGCAAGGTTAAATTTCCACATCCCGTTTAACGACTGAATGAGCGACGACTGCCACTTTTCTTCATTGCGTGCCTGTTCAAGGTTGGCAAATGGTATAAAATGAGCTCGCGGAGGTAATTTGTTGATTTGATTTACGGCAGGGTTCTCCCACGGAACCGGACTCTGTTCAACAAAGGGAACTTCTGAATAATCCTTGTATTTACTGCAAGAAACCACAGTTGTAAAAATAATTATTATTAACGGTAGAATTTGAAATTTACGGTTCATGTTTTTATGAATTATAGTTTTGCAAAATTGATATTTCTAATTTGACGATAAAATTACAATTTATACCCATAAATTGTGTTTTCAAAATTTCTATAACTGTTTTTATTCTTTAATTTGGCTAAACAAGTGTAAAATGGATACTTTCAATTTGATTTCTTGATTCTTGTCTAAGTTCAAAAGATTTTTCCATTTTTTTACTTATCTCATCTATCGTTTGTTCATTTGGAAGGTGAATAATAATGTTTGCCAAGTCATTATCCGAAACATTCGGAATTGCTGCACCTGTGCGATACATAAACATTTGTTTTAAAAATAATTCAGATTTTAAAAAGTACAACAAATAATAACTGTCTATTTTAAAATTTCTTAAAACTCTAAAACCATTGGTACAAATGTTACCTTCAAAATCTTTTGTAACCAAAGCTGTAGCGTGTTTTCTTGTACCAATTGAATTTCCTGCAATTGCTGTAATAATATCACCTTCGTTTAATTCATAACTTGCCCTGCTTGGTAATTCGTGAACCTGATATGTAGTTGAATTTATGATTTCATAGGAATGGGTATTGATATCTGATAGTTCAACATACTCAACAGTCGCATTTTGGTCTTTAAGTTTTTTGCTTTTTATTTTCACAATGTCACAAATATCTCCCAGACGAATAGTTTTAACATTGTTTAAACTTGAAAACATTTTTCTATTTTCAGGCGAATAAAAATCAAAGTCAAATCTGCCGTTTATTTCATTGTAATAAATTGAAAATGCGTTATCAGTTTCAATAACATTTCCAGTCTGAAATTTTTTGTATGCCTCAACTATCGCACTAAAATCTTCATCTAATTTTGGCTGACCAGTTGAATCCTTAATCGTTTTACCATACTTATCTTTTTGGTACAAAGGAGTACCATTTTTATTGCCCTGATAACCTAACTTTGTTACCCTGCCAAAAAAAATAGGATATTGTTTGTTTACATTTGAAGTGTCTTTCTCTAAAAACAAAAGCGAAGTTTTTACTCCTGTACCAAACGGAATAAAAGTTTCTTGTGGCAGATTAACAATAGCCAATATCTTTGTTTTTAATTTGATATAGTATCGCAAATATTCTAATGAAGGATTTTCAAAATTACCATTGGGCAATACAATTGCCATTCTGCCGCCTTCTTTTAGAAATTGAATACATCTTTCGATAAATAATATTTCAGCATTTTGATTTTGATAAACAATCTTAGTATTATGATATTCTTTATCATAATTAGTCCATTTATGGCCTAAGTCAAATTTTGAAAGTATTGAAGTATTGGTGATTTTTGCACCAAAGGGTGGATTAGTAAGCACAAGGTCGAACCCTTCTTTTTGCGAAATGGATAGATTTATACTGTCTAAATCTTCAAGAGAATTTGTGCATAAAACATTGGTTTTCCCATTCGACTCCAAAAGTAATTTCATTTTAGCAATTCTCGCAATACTTTTATTGATATCTAAACCAAAAAGATGGTTGGAAACAGATTTTGAAGTATTAAGTTGTAAACTGTTTCTTTGAAGATATTTTAAGGCTGACATTAAAAAACCACCACTGCCGCAGGCAGGGTCAATTATAGTTTCAAAAGGTTTGGGCTGCATCATTTCTACACAGAAATCAATTACAGGTTCAGGTGTGAAAAACTGACCCCGACCATCTTTTTCATGATGTGAAAGAAATTTCTGAAAAGCTAAACCTTTTGCATCTTGAGATGAATTTAACAAGGAAATACTTTGAAGTTTATTTACAGTAAACCCTAATGCAATTGGGGTCAGTTTAATTCTATCGTCACTATCAAAAATGTCGGGAAAAGCTTGCTTGGTAAATTCAAACAAGTTTGAGATTCTTTCGGTTAAATATTGGTTTTTTTTACCCGATTTAAGAAAGTTCCACTCTTCGGTAGTAATAATAAATTGATTACTTTTCTCGTTTTCGTCGAATATTTTAATGAACAGCACTTTTACAAACTCTTCTAAGGTCTGTTGTGGAGACAAACCATCGTTTGCATAAATATAATCGTGAATTTCTTCAAATCTTTTTAAAAGGTTATCTTCTTTTGATAACTGGAAATCAAATAATAAATTCATAGCATACACGTTTGTGGCAAATATAACACACATTTGTGTAAATACAGCAAAGAACTAATTTACAATTACATTTCTGTTATCAATTTGCATTTCGTTTTCAACAATTGAGTCAGCAGGGGAAAGGGTTTCACATACGTCATTAAAATTGTCATACCATTCATCGGTTAAATCTAATTTTAGGCTTCCATCAGGTTGGGTAAATACAAAACCCATAATATAATTCTGTTGCAAATGATTAGCATCTTTACCCGAAGAATCTAATTGCTTTGGATTTGCAAATAGAAATTTGTGTTTGTAATAACGCAAAACTATGTTTATCGAGATGATATTAAATTCATCTTTTCTCGGAGTTGCCTGGGTTCGTTCACTTACGCCAGAAATACCAGATACAAAGTGAGTATCCAATACCATGACTTTTGACATTACATATTTTAACCTTTCTTTAATCATTTTGTCAATTTCTTCTCTTGAATACCCAGCCAGTGCTTGCATTGCAGCCATTTTTGCAGTTTCCTTTTTCGGAGGGTTATTCAAATAATCTTGTATTTCTTCATAAGTATAAAGAGTTGCCGAATTTAGAAGGTCAGGTAAATTAATAGAAATCCATTCATCAATTTGAGGTTCTATTTCTTGAGTTCTATCGAGCCAATGTATGATTTCGTTAAAATCAAACAACATTTTTTTTAATTTGGGTATATTGTATAGTTTATTCCAATCTTCTGTATTTGATTTTACCCCTTTTGATTCCAATACGAACCAATCTTTTGTTCCGTTTTTTCTAAAATAAAAATCACCGTGATGATTGGGGTGTTTTTTACCTTCCCATTTTTCTTTTATTCGTTTTACTTCAAAATCCAAGCTTTCTAAATGTTGCTTTAAAAGAAGTTCTGTTATTGAACCGTTTACATATCCTTGGGCATTGGGACTCATTCGGATTGCTTCCAAGAAAATTTCTAAAGTTGTTTTGAAGGTCTTTAATACAAATTCTTCAAGTTTTTGAATTATATTCATTTATTGTTGTTGATTCTTTGATTTTAAACTTTTTATCAGAAAAGGGAAGCAACTTTTTCATTGATTTCTTCGGTATTTGGATTGATGTCGAAAATAATGTGCGGTTTTAAATAGAAAACTTCATTCTCAGCTTTAAACCGTTCTTCGCCGCCGCCGGTAATGTTCAGCATAACCAGGTCCTCTTTTTTAACAGTTCCGTTTTTTGAAACTTCAATTAAAGTTGCCGTTGCCACTGCCGAAGCCGGGTGAATATCAATCCCCTCTGTTTTTTCAAATAAGGCTGCTGCTGCTGCCGACTGTTTGTTTGTAGCCAGCAATACATCGCCACCAACATCGTTCATGGCATCGAAAAGCCCGCCAAAAATCGGGTAGGGCGGTTTGCGGTTCGATAAAACTTTTGCATCTATTTCCTCAACCTGTTTGCGGGCCAACTCATCGTCGAGCGGAAGCATTGCCCGGGAGTGTGCTTTCCATGCATCGTGAATCGGGATAAACGGGATATTTTGCGAAACCATCAGTTTTATTTTTGTTTTGCCAAACCTGCCATCGGCGAGTAACCGTAAATTGGCTTCCCACGCTGCAATTGCGCCAGTTCCGCTGCCAATGGCCTGAAAATAATAATTGGGGATTTGCCCGATGGTTGTGGTTGCCGAAAGCATGGTTGTACCCATCCCGTCGCGCCGGGCCACGTTTTTTGCGCCACCTTCGGCAATAAACCCTTCCATCCCGGAAACATAATTCGAAAGATGAATGGCATCGAAATAGTCGCTGCCAGCGCGGCTGCAAATCATTTTCACACAATCATTTAGCGGGGCACCGAACCACAGCGCATCGAGATTGTCTTCGGGAACACAAAGCAGTAGCGGAATCCGGTTGTCGGAACAAACCTGGGCGAAAGCCCGGGCAGTGTTTCCGGCCGATGCAACAACAAGTATTTTGTTCATTTCAGGTGTCATTCTGCCGCAGACCGAGTAAGCTTCGGTTTCTTTAAACGAGCAGGTTTTGAAGTTGGCGCCTTTTTCGGGCCAGTATCCGCTGAAAGTTATCCAAAGGTTTTTCAGACCGAGTTCTGCAGCCAGCCCTTCACTTTTATAGGTTACCGGCGCAGATGAACCTTTTAATATTCGGCAAACCGGCAACCAGTCGGCAAACTTGTAAATTCCATACGAATCGTCTTTTACCTCAAGGTGCTTTTTTTCGTAGATGGCCCGAATCAAAGTTGGTTCTGTTTCGCCCGGCGCATCAAGTGTCCAGCCGGCATCATCAAATATTTTTCCGGTTTTTACCGATTGTAACTGGTATTTGGTTTTTGTAAATTGATTGTTCATTCCAGGTATATTTATTCAATTTGTCCTTTTGAAAATAGTTCGATTAACTGTGTTAGTTTGCTGGTTAGCAGTTGTTTTGGAATTAGTTTTGTTTCGTAATCTGCAATCATTGCCGGCGAGATATTTCTTGCCATTGAATATTCAACCACCTCATTATCTTTTCCTTTACACAAAAGTACACCAATACTTGGTTTTTCGTGCTGACGTTTTACATCATGGTCGAGCGCTTCAAGATAAAAATTAAGCTTCCCCAGAAATTCAGGCTCAAACTCCTGAATCTTCAACTCGAATAAAACAAGGCATTGCAAATCGCGGTGATAGAAAAGCAGGTCGGTGTAATAATCCTTATTACCAACCTGCAACCTGAACTGGTTACCCATGTAAGTAAAACCTTTACCAATTTCGAGAATGAATTTTCTGAGATTTTGTGTTAAGGCTTTTCCCAAATCTTTTTCAGAATAAGCTTCCGGTAAATCAAGGAATTCAAAAATGTACGGGTCTTTGAAAATTCCTGACGGAAATTGTGTCGGCAGTGTTGACACAACTTTATTTTGATTTTGATTTTTGGCCAGCATTGTGCGTTCAAAAGACGCAGTTTTAATTTGCCTTCGCAGTTCAAGCTTTCTCAATTTGTCTTTAGCCGTGAGTATTAGGTAAAACATTTTCTCTTCAGGAGTTTTACTGCCGGAAAGAATTTCCATGTGATTGCTCCATGTAATTTGTGTCAACACTGTTGACACAAATATATTATGCTTATTATCTGACACTTGTAATTGTGTCGCCAGTGGCGACACAATTGAATTATCATTTTCCCCGGTATTTTTTATTTGTGTCGCTACCGGCGACACAAATTGAGAATTTTCATTTTCAGCCTGAATTTCCAGCCAGAACTTAAAGCAATCAGAATCTAAAGAATAAGTATCGTAAAACTGTTTCATTCGGTACAACCCGCGGCGGGTAAACCCGCTCAGTCCGGGAAACCGGTTCAGAATATAAGCCGAAAGTTCATCAACAGTTTTGTCTCCCCAGACTCCTTCCGATACACGCAACGAGACTGTTTTCCCAACTTTGAAATACAGCAAAACCAGTTCTTCGTTTACCTTTTGAAAAGCCCTGTTTTTCGATTCTTCAATTAGCCGGACGATTTCTGAAAATTCATTCGATGACTTCATTTCAATTCTATTTTTCGCTTCACTTTCCATTTTACTGTAGTTAAAAGCGAATTGAATGAAACTGGCAACCGTTATTTTCGAATTCCATGAATTTCAATTTTGTGAACCGCAAAAATAACAAAATGGTTGTTTCAGATTATATAACTTTTACTAATTCTTATCGAGATGAATTATGGGAAAAACATAATAGTTTTGCAATTAAGCGCAAAGATGTACAATTTTGTGCACGGACACACTTATATACTATTTGTTGGAACACAAGCCGAATATGATAAAACAGACTGTAAAACGATTTAATACAACACAGAAAATGGAAACAAAAATAACTGAGGCTGTTTATAAAACAGCACTTGCACGAATAGAAGAGCTATTACCCCTGGTTACTGACGACACATCACCAGAGGACCGCAGGACCTTAGAACTGAAAATAATGTCGGACATTGTGATTGAGTATGAAGAGCATCATTTTCCAATAAGTATAAATTCTCAACATTGAACCATCAATAATTCCGGGAATATAAGTAGCATCATATCAAGTCGTTATTCCTTTTTTGCCCGAAACCTCAATCCACAGCATTAAAATTAACAGTAACCCGACGCAAATGATGGCTCTAACTGAATAAACAGTTGCCAGCAAACCTTTACTCGACAGTAACGACAAAACAGGGGCAATCAACATTCCAATCCAGATTAAAAAGGGTTCAGTGTTTTCGTGGGTTTCGAACAGCCGTTTCACCACCGGAAAATAAGCTATTACAAGAATTGTTTGAATCATAAAATTGGTAACCAGGTGGTTTTGGGTGAACAGCCAGAAAACCACAATCAGCCCAACCACAATAAGGCAACCCATGTCGAAACGGGTGATTTTTGAACTTTTATCGCCCCAAATGGCAATTGCAACTGAAATAGTTACAACGTAAATTACATCCACTGTGTTCAGAATATTATCCAAAAAGCCAAAGTTTCCTTCCGCAAGGTAAGTTATCAGGCTCATGCCTACTGCAATTGAAAACATTACCCACATGGCAAGCGCAGGTTTTATCTCCTTTTTCACCAACTTCCGGATGTAACTTACCGTCAAAAGAATCATTATCAGGGTTACCGAATATATTGAAAATGTTTTGATCAAATTTTAGAGAATATTCATATTAAAAATCCGCCGGAAAGATAGCAATTCCAAATAAATTAGCTATTCGACCTGAATTAAACACAGGGTTTTTCAGGGAAATACCATCTTATATTTTGATGACTCTTGTCACCTAAAAATTCATTTTTTGAGAAATTACAAGATAAAGCAGGTTGGTGATGTCTGGTTAAAAGCTAAATTTACGGTTGAAACTTATCCAATAATAAACTGTAACACTAAATTATACATTATGAAATCTGTAACTTCATTTATTATTTTCTCCATGGTGTTAATCCTTTCGGGCAACCTTTCTGCACAAACTTTACCCAATCAACCCAACATCGTTTTTATTTTAACCGACGATTTGGGCTGGACGGATTTGGGATGCTATGGCAACAAATTCAATGAAACACCACACATTGACAAGCTGGCCGAAAACGGAATCCGTTTCACACAGGCGTATGCTGCCTGTCCGGTTTGCTCGCCCACCAGGGCTTCCATCATGACAGGGAAATACCCGGCACGATTGCAACTCACCAACTACATTAAAGGCGAACGCACCGATGAAAACTCGCCGGTTTTGCCCGCCAACTGGAAACCTTATCTGGAAGGAGAAGAAACCACGTTGCCCGAATTGCTGAAAACCAAAGGTTACTCCACCGGGATGGTAGGCAAATGGCACCTCGGAAATCAGGAGGGGCAAAATCCCTGGGAACAAGGTTTCGATTTTTCACGGATGATTGGCAAAAACGGGCTCGATTATTACAACTACTCAATTTATCTCGATTCGTACCAAAATGAGTTTACTGACAACGGGACTGAATACCTTACCGATAAACTCACGGGATATGGGGTAGAATTTATTCAGCAAAACCGGGAAAAGCCGTTTTTTCTTTACATGGCCTTCTCTGCGCCACACGTTTTTATTGTTCCGCGTGGCGACAAGCTGCGAAAATATTTCTTCAAATACGGTAAGTCGGAAGAGAAATTCAATCCGTATTATGCCGCGATGATGGAAAGCCTCGACGATGGCTTGGGCCAAATTATGGAAACGCTGAAAGAGAATGGTTTGCTCGAAAACACGCTGGTAATTTTTACTTCCGATAACGGCGGACTTGGGTTGGATGAACTCGGGCCAATCCCAACCAACCTTGCTCCCCTGCGAAAATGGAAAGGACACATTTACGAGGGCGGAACCCGTGTACCCGCCATTTTTAGCTGGCCGGGGAAACTGGCGGCTGGCTTAACAACCGAAAACTATTTCACCACAACCGACTATCTGCCCACGGTTTGCGAACTGACAGGAATTACTAAACTTCCTGAAAATGTGGACGGCAAAAGCATCATTCCGCTGTTGCTTCAACCCGAAAAAAAACAGGATGCAGAACGTCCGCTGTTCTGGCACTACCCACATTTCTCGAACCAACTCGGCAGACCGGCCGGTTCAGTTCGCGTGGGTGATTTTAAACTGGTTGAATTGTACGATACTGGTAATCTTGAATTGTACATCATGAAAGAAGACATTTCAGAATCGAAAGACCTATCGAAAAAAATGAACAGAAAAACGCAGG
>Ga0100393_10006391_pt1 | contig 10501 bp, 9 predicted proteins | sample CryGeymeta201517_FD_81546 | JGI IMG/M metagenome (GOLD analysis project Ga0100393, IMG submission 81546) | Groundwater microbial communities from Crystal Geyser aquifers in Utah, USA - Crystal Geyser metaG 2015-17 | ecosystem: Environmental > Aquatic > Deep subsurface > Groundwater | place: USA... | reverse complement strand
GCGGCTCCTGTTGTCGCCGGGCTGTCCCAAGGCTGAAGCCATTGGGCTATTCTCGTTCTGCCCCTTCGGGGCGGCCGTCGAGCGCACACACGAAGCGCACGAGAGTCAACTGCATACCCCTGTAGTGGAATTTCGCAACGTAGCAACCCCTCTTCAGGGATTCGGGTCGTTCGGACGAGGTCCGCGAGGACCGCCTTTCAGCGTTTATCGGAAGTAGCAACCCCTCTTCAGGGATTCGGGTCGTTCGGACGGCGGGTTCCATCGATTCACGCCCCCTGCAAACACAGTAGCAACCCCTCTTCAGGGATTCGGGTCGTTCGGACAGCACCCCCCGGAGAGCCGCGCAGCAGCCCCCAGCAGGCGTTCTCCGGGGCACCTGGGATAATGTCGGTATTGGCGCCCGGCTTCACCTCCGTTTCTTGGCGCCTTCCGGCGCGGTCTCGCTGTGGAAAAGTCCCGGATCGCCCCCGCAGCGCGCGCAGGGAGCCGACTTTCCCAATCCGCCGTTTCCTGGGATAATCCCCCCGGTTTTTCGGGCGTTCGGAGGTTATCCCACGGGGACTGGAGTGGTGGAGTGTTGGAGTGTTGGAGTGCTGGGGAAGACCACGACGCGGCGGGTGCCCCGTACACGACTCCACGACTCCACTACTCCACCACTCCAACGTCAACAGCACCGAAGCCGCACTCCGCCCACTCGCCCAGCCCCCAGGTCAGCTCCGCCAACTGCTTGTCGGTGGGCGGCTGATTGAAGGTGAGCTCCAGTTCCGTGCCTGCCTCGGCGACCAGGCGGTTGATGCGCTTGCCGGCGCTGTCCGGAGCGTTGGTCTCGTAGGTCCAGCGGCGGAAGTAGGAGAAGGCAGCCTTGCGGACGGCGAGACCTTTGATGACGGGGTGAGCGGGTGAAGGGGTGACGGGGTGAGGGGGGGGCGGAGACGCGGTCCCAAGCTTTCTCCAGGTCAGCTTGGAGGGGTTCCTTGTTGAACGGGTCGCCCGTCTCGGGGTGGCGGATGACGTAGGGCGCTGTGAACCGCCAGTGGATCACCTTGGCGGGCGTGGGCGCAGCCGCGGGCGGTCGGGCGTCGTTGCTCAGCACCTCGAACCGCCCCCAGCCGAGGCTCTTGTTGCGGCCCACGCCCAACTCACCGGCGCCTTTGACCGCCTCGCAGAGGAGCGGCCAGAGCCGGTCATCGGGCACGCGGACCCCGAACGTGAAGCTGCCATACCGCACCTCCGCCGTCCACAGCCCTCCCTCCGCCGCGCTGCGCGTGTCGCGGGCCATGCTCACCCGGGTCAGGCTGGCGCTCTCGCCCTCCCCGTCGTCGAAGCGCCCGAAAGTGCACCGGAGTTGGGTCTCCTTCGCGAACAGCGGCTTGAGCGGGCAGTCCGCCTGGCACTTCCGGTGGTAGCAGGGGTTGCACTCATGCAGCTTGTCGATCTCCGTGCAGTGGCGGTCGATCAGCCAGCGCAGCACAGCCCCCCGCAACGCACTCCCGGGCACAAACGGCGCGCACGTGGAGACGTTCGAGAAGTTGTGCGCGGAGGAGTGGAAGGGGGAGGTGAAGCGGCAGTGGAAGTGGAGGGGGGTGGGCATGGTGTGCACGATCCTTGAACGCCGCGCGGAGGATCAGACCGGCGTCGAGGGCGACTGTTGCGCCTTGACCTTCCCGCGCCAGGCTTCCAGGAACTGCTCCTTCGTGGCTGCGGGTGCCGCACCACCGGCGCCAAACGTCTCGACCTCGATATCGGCGTTCGTGATCGTCGCTTTGACGTTCCCGTAGCCCGCGGTCTTCTTTGCTCCCAGGCCGAGCTTGGGAAGCATTTCCAACACGGCGATGACGGCGCCGACCATCCAGTCCTCCGGGTTGTGCAGCACCACGTCGCCGCGGAACTGCGTATCGGCGGGCACCGTTTCCCAAGTCATCAGTGCCTCGCTGGCCTGGGTCCGGGTATCGCGCCGCATGGCGACGTGCGTGCGTGACATGGTGAGGAGCTTCGCTCCCTGGTCCCCGGCCACACACAGGAGGCGGGCGTCGTGGAAGAGGGTCCGGCCCGCGTGTCCGGTGTTCCCGAACATATCGCAGGCGGGGCACTTGCACGTCCGCGACCCCAGCTTACGTCCCTTGGGCACGATGCGCTGCCGCCCACCTTGGCCGACGAGGGTGCTCATTCGGTCGTCGTAAAGCGCTTTGCCGCTGTTCTGAGGGGCGCACGTCTCGGGCACACAGACCTGCCCGTCACCAAGCGCTTGGGCGAGGATCGACTCGACAGTGCTGCGGACCACCCCCTTCAGGCTCGACCCCGAGATGACCGGATTGTTCCCAGCGCCGCCGTCGCGGATCACCAGGTTGTCGCGGAGTCCGTCGCCTTTGCCGGTGTTGATGGACAGGTTCCCCTCAGTGGTGAAGGTGGCGGAAACGGTCACGGTGCGTTCCAGTTTAGCAAACATCGGTCAGACCTCCTTGTTTGAATGCTGCTGTGGACTGTACTCGCAAGCCATCCGGGTGGATTGGCCGCGCAACTTGCTGACGTACCGCAGCGCATTGGCGCAGGCGGTGCGACGTTCTGCGTCGTCCGCGCGGCCGTCCCAGATGGCACAGAGCAAGTCCTTCAGTGCCTGCACGATGGCAGCGGCGCCCAGCTTGCCGTCCTCTGCGCGCGCGTCGATATCGAGGCAGACGAACTCACAGTCGTAGCGCTCGACCTGATCGACCAAGGATGCAATCTGGGCTTTCGACGGTGCCTCCCCCGGTCTGGGAGGCAGCTTCGCGGCGAGGCTGCGGATCATGCGGATCTCATCAACGGTGAACACGTGTTGGCTCCTTTCGCTCCTTGCGTGGTCGTCCCGGGCGGGATTGGGTGTTCTCTCCGGGCGGCTTCGGGGCGCTGCGGAGCTGGGTGGCAAGCTCGCGGACCAAACCCGAAGCCTCTGTCATGTCGGGCAAGCTGCGCCATTGTTCAAGCAGTTCCTTCACCGTGGTGCGTGGAATCTTCTCCCGCCCGCTCAACGCCCGGCTGTCCAGCTCCAGCTTCAGCGACTCCAGAGCGGTGTCGCGGTCCGCGGCGGTGCGACACACCTCCTCAGCGATCTCTGACAGCTCCCCCAACTGGGCCAACGGCGGGCGTGAAGGGGGCACCTCGGCCCCTGCCTTGAGCAGGTACTCGCCTACCTCCAGCGGGAAGCTCCGCTTCACGTTCCCGCGAAGGACGACGAGACGTGAGTGTGCCTCGTATACGTCCTTCCATTGCTGCTGGCAACCCTTCAGGAGGTCAACGCCGGCGTCCACGGTGTCAGGACGCTTCGCGGCGTCTTCATCGGCGCGGCAGTACCAGGTACGAGCCGCCTCACGCACGCGCCCGGCAATCTGCGCGGGGCTCTCGCGCTCCGCACCGGTCCGGCCGCCGCTCGCGGCGGCCAGGAAGTCGACATCTGCCAGGAACTCCCGAAGCACCGCCCACACGGGGAAGTGCACACTGCAGGTTACCGCTTTGGCCGCCCACGAGACGTTCAGCAGCTTGAGGAGATCGGCGACGCCTGGCTTCCCCCGCTTGGCATCTCCTTGCCAGAACCGAGCCAGCTTGCGCTCGTCAACCAGAACCACGGTCAGGGAAGGCGAGCGGTACAGGAAGTAGCTCTCCAAGGCTTCGCGCCGTCGCTGCTCGCGTTCGTCGGGCGATGCCTTCGCAGGGAGGTCGCCCCAGGGCAGGCAATCACTGAGCGCGTCTTCCAGATCCTCCTGGAACCGCGCCATGTCCAGCGACGCTTGCAGGTACTCATACAGGCAGAAGCGCGTGCTGCGCGTCTCGACGAGCGCATCGAGGAATTCCTCCCACCTCTCCCGGTCGTTCGCCAACAGCGGCCGCTCGAAGTCTCGACGATCAACCCGGAAGCAGGCCAGATTGGCTTCCACTTCTGTGCGTAGTGACCCCGGCTCAGGCAGGCAGCTCGTTGCGATCATGACGTAGGCCACCCGGTTGCCGGGCCGGTCGTCTCCCTGCCTGAGCAGCGCGGGGGAGGGCGGTGATGCCGTGGCGTCGCCGCAGAACGGGCAAGTGGCGCTTGCGGTGTAGGTGCAGCACGTGGAGCAGAACCAGTATCCCTTTCGGAAACCGTAGCAGGTGGGGCACAGCCTGTCGCCGTGGTCCACATTGCTGAAGGCGCCCGGCTTGCCGCAGGTGAAGCAGGCTTGCTCGTCGTCGCGGGAGAACGTGCAGAGCGGCGTGATCTGCTCAGTGACCGTCGCCAGTTCCGGGACGTCCTCAAACCACAGCGGCAGCCTGTTTCGCCCCGGTTGCGTATCGGCGGGGTCCAGCTCGGACAACCGTTTCCCTTGGCGGGGATCGCCCGTTTGCTCCCAGCCGCGGAGACGCAGACGTGCTTGCAGCTTCACAAGCTCGGTCGACAGCGCAAACCCACTCTCGCATTCCTCCGCGACGCTTTGGCACGCTTCTCGCAGCGCGGGTAGATCCTGCTCGGCGTGCAGGAGAACCAGGGCGTCCTTCGTGTAGAACAGGAACGGGTTCGCTCCAGGATGGCGGAACAGCTTGGGATCGACAGCGTTCAGATGGCACTGCCGCAGAGTGGCATGAACCGCATCGAGGAGCCGATGGCTCGTCTTGCGCACATTGCGAACGTCTCGCAAGCGGTTGCGCAGCTTCTCCGGCGGCGTGGTGATCGTCGTCAACCCGAGATTCAGACTTACCGGGATGGGGTGCTCCTCGATTGCCACCTCTTGGAGGACCTCGTGGAACATGAGGAAGAGCGCGCCGGCCAATCGCTGATGAAAGGCGAGAGAAGTCACCGGGAGATATGGCGACTCGGGGAAGTCCGCGCAATGCATCCCCAGTAACTCCAACGCACTCAGCGGAGTCAAACCCTCGGGTGAATCCACCAGCGCCTGCAGAGCCTCGGCGAGCCGCCGGAAGTGAAGGGTCGAGTTCGGCGTTCGTACGCCCTCAGGAACACGAGCCGGGTAGGCGGCCGGGAGGGTGTTCTCGGGCAGCCAGTACGCCGGGGTGCCGTAGAAGGGGTAGAAGCACGGGAAACGCAGGCCCACGCTGATGTCGGGCTTGTTCGCGCGGCTTCCCTGTCGAGGTTCCCGCGGGAAGTAGAGCTGCTTGTGCGCCTTGTCCGCCGCCTGAATCGCGTAAATCGCCACCGGGTCCAGGTCGGAGCGCTTGATTGGCTTGTCGCCCGATTCTTCATTGTGGTGCAGCGCTGCCAAGCGCAACATGCGGTCGTTCCCTTCCTCGGCCAGATGGAGCGCAAGGGCAGACGGCAGGCTCTGTGCGGCGAGGTCGCATTGCGTGCTAAGATCACCGAGCAGGCGGTGTGCCCGGCCCCATGCGCCGTAACGCACGAAGCGGCTGCCCTCTCCTTGGTCCCAGTGCGCGAGCAGCACCTTCTTCAGGTCATGGACCAGACACGACAGGTAGGCATCCAGCAGCGTCATCGCCCCGTTGTCAGGGGCCGTGGGTCCAGTTGCTTCAGAACCAGCAGCTTGCTCAGCCATCCCGCGCCTCCTCGCGCGAACCGGTGGAACGCCTCAAGCGCACGTATCGTAGCAGAGCCCAGTCGGGCGCGCAAGGAACCGAATGCCCGCGCGTTCCGCACTGTCTACAGGACCTATCACACGACCGCGGGGAATGGTTCCCGCCCGGAGGAGCGAAGTCCGCCCTTCTCACCACAGCCCGCCGGTGATCCCCCTCCAATCCTCGCTCGTCGTGAGGCAGGGCGGCGACCGGTGGTGCGACCATCACGACCTCTGCTTGCCCGGACGTTCTGTGCCCACCGACTTCCTTAGGGCAGATTCGCCAGGTCCTCCAGGTCCTTGTGCCTGCCGCTCGCCTGCTTGTTCGTCCTGAGGTGCGCCAGGTCGATCAGGTTCACGGTGACTCCGTCCAACACGTCGACCACCCGCGAGGCGAAGCACTCTGCGAAGGCGACGCCGGAGATCGTCGTGCAGATCTCGATCCTGAGCGGAGGCACGCCCATGCGGATCACCTGTTCTTCTTCCAGGAATAGATCCGGCGACAACTCCGGCGTCCCGAACCCGAACTCCCGGAGGGCAGCCACAGTCTTCCCAGCGTTCTCCGGGGTCATGGCCACCCACACATCGATATCAGCGGTTGCGCGCGGGTAGCCGTGATAGCCGACGGCGTAGCTGCCGATGAGGAGATACTCAACGTGGTGAGCGTTGAGCAACTGCAAAAACTCTTTGAAGTCGGGTGGTAGACGGATCGTAGCCATAAAGGATCTGGCGCATGACTTCGACGGCTTCCAGGCGCTCGGAGGGCGTTCGCGCCAGCCAGTACTCCCTGTCTCCGGAGGGATCGTCCAGGGAGGTGACGGAGAAAGCGGTCTTGTCCATTCTAAGGGCGCTGAGGAGGTCCATGATCGGTGGCCTCGCGGGAGCTGATGAGTGGGTCCCAGTATAGGGCTTGCTGGGCTGTGTGTCAACCTCTTGAGGACCCGTCACCTGCTGCCCTCACCGCCCCACCAAATCCCCAAACCCCGCAACAGCTCGTACTTGTTCTGCCATGTGGTGTACATGATCCCCGAGCGTGGCGCGGTCGGCACATGGAGTCGAGTGGCCCTCCAATCTTGATCTGCTGGGTACCTCCGACACCGGGCCGCCGGCGACCGCTGCGCCAAAGCACGTCTAAGGCAGTCCGCGGAACTGTCAACTGAGCAGCTCACGATTGGTGAACCACTCGCGCCTGCGGCGCCTCCGCAACCGCCGTCGCCCTCGCGTCGTTCCATTTCGCCGCTGGGAGGGGTTGGCGCTCCCCGAGCGCGCTCCTCTGCCGGGCGGGCGCGGGCGGCTCCCGGCCTCGCGGGGGCACCGCCGGGCTTCCTTGGCCGACTCCCTGATCGCCTCGGTGCTCTTCCTGACTTGCCCGGCTCGGCCCTGGACTTGCGCACCTCACTGCCCCGCTTGCGTGGTCCGCTCCCGGTCCTGCGGGGTCTGCCTCCGAGCTTGCGGGGGGCGCTGCCCGGCTGGCGTGGTCCGCCGCTGCGCTGGCGCGCCTCCCGGCCGGACTGGAGCCTCTCAGAGCGTGTCAGGAGACCCGGTTATGGGAGGGCGAGGCTCCGCAAGCCCGTAGGGTTTGAGCCGAGCCGAGGATTCGCGGCGGAATCGGCTCAGCGGGAGCTTCGCCCTCCCGGTAACCGCTCGGTGAGGGGGTTTTCCGGCGGGAGCGCGAGCGGGTATCATAGCGCGGTACGACCGGCGCGGGGCGCGATCTGGTGGACTCGGAGGGATCAGCATGCCTACAAGTATCGGATTCGTGATCGGGCGCGCGGAGGCGACCCGGGCGGTGCAGCAGAGCCTGGCGGAGAAGTGGGTGTGGCAAGACAAGACCGGGGACGGCTGGGCGACGGACCTGGCGGCGGTGCAGGCGAAGCAGGCGCGGTTGTTGGGTCTGGAGCAAGACGCGGCGCGGGCGCGGGCGGAGGCCGATGCGGCGGTGAAGGACCTCCACAACCGCACCGTGCAGGGCCTCGGCATGGCGCGGGCGAGGTACCGCAAGGACCCGGCGACCTTAGGCGCGCTGGCGGCGGTGGACGCGAAGATGGAGAGCCGCCAGGATGCCCTCAACGACGCCTTGGCGTGGGAGACGGCGTGGGCGAATGTTCCCGAGGCGGACTGGGACCCGACGCCCACCAACACCCGCGCGGCGTTCGCCGCCCTGCGGCAGGCGGCACAGGCGAAGGTGCAGGCGCTGAACAACGTCGTTGCCGACGAGCGGCAGGTCCGCAAGGAGTTCAACCAGCTCGTGGGCGAGCTGTGGGAAGACTGCATCGCCTGGTACGAGGCGGCGTGTCTGGTGTTCCCCGCCGACACGCCGGAAGGGCAGGCGCTCCGGGCGGGAGTCCCCGCTGCGGGGTGACGCAAACCACCAACCCCGCCCGCCCCGGCGGCGCCGTAGGAGGCGCCCATGCCCGCCCGTTGGTTGAGCACCACGTCGCCTGAGAACGCTGGTTCGTAGTTCTGCGTTCACGCGGGCCCTTGTTGCCGCGACCGCCTCCAACGGGCCCGCGTGAACGCGGAACTACAAACGCATTCTCACAGGAATCACTCATGTTCACGCTATCGCTCGAACACCCCTACGACGGAAAACACGCACCGGATGTAGGGGCAGACCCGCGTGTCTGCCCACGGCGGGCGGGCACGCAGGCACCGCCCCTACGCCATGTGACCGGCGTTTTCGAAGGAGACGTCGGCAAGACCTTCGCACCCGAGCGACCTCCCCACCCGAGAGGAACCGAGAAAGGACCGTGTACCCGTGATTCCAACAGTTGACTTCTGCGGCCTCAACGCAACCCGGCTGATCATTGGCGCCAACCCCTTCGGTGGCTACAGCCACCAGAACCCGCAGCGCGACAAGGAGATGGTGTCGTACTACACCATCGAGCGCATCAAAGAGACTTGGCAGCGCGCCGAGGCGGCGGGGATCAACACGATGATCACCAACAACGAGACGCCGCACGTGTTGCAGGCGACCCAGGAGTACCTGGCCGAGGGCGGCAAGCTTCAGTGGATCGCCCAGGTCAACTGCCGCCTCACCACGATGCTCGACGCCGTCGACGAGGTCGTCGAGAGCGGGTGCAAGGCGCTCTTCTTCCATGGCGGCCAGGTCGATGCGCGCTACTCGGAGCAGGACGAAAAGACGCTGCGCGCCTGGGTCGACCATGCCCATTCGCACGGGATCCCGGTGGGGGTTGCCGGGCACGCTCCGAAGGTGCACCTGTGGGTCGACAGCCTCGACCTGGTGGACTTCCACGCCGTCTGCTTCTTCAACTGCGGGAGCTTGCACGACGGCGCCGGGGACAAGTTCAGTCTGCGCGATGTGGCGCCAGCGGCCCAGTGCACCCGCCAGCTTGCCAAGCCGTGCATCGGCTACAAAATCATGGGCTCGGGCCGCCTCGACGCGCTCATGGCCTTCGAGTATGCCTTCGAGAACCTCAAACCGACGGACGTAGTCAACGTCGGTATGCATCGCGGCGACAAAGACAACATGGTTGAGGAGAACGTCGCCCTGGTGCAGCGGGTGCTTGGCTGCTGAGGCAAGCCGAGGCCGGCTTTCCAGGTGTCTGTTCACACGCTGCGCTCAGCCGGCCATACTGCACACTGAGCGCGATGTAGCCCCAGGATGGTGAACCTCCGACGTGCCGGCGGGCTTGGTTCGTGGGGGAGCAGAGTTGTCTTGGCCCCTGCGTCCGCGCGCAACTGCACCGCGAGCAACGACCCGCGGCAGTACACACAGGGAGGCACAGACTGTGGCTGAAACGGCAGACAAGGTCCAATCGTTGCTGGCGCAGGAACGAGTCATCGAGCCAAACCCGGACTTCCAGGTTCGGGCGATCGTTCGGGATACGGGCGCTTACCAGGAAGCGCAGAGGGACTTCGAGGCGTTCTGGGAGCGGATCGCCGGAGAGTTCCTCACCTGGCAGCGACGGTGGGACACCGTGCTGGAGTGGACGCCGCCCAACGCAGAGACGCCGCCGCCGTGGTTCCGGTGGTTCGCCGGCGGCAAGCTGAATGCGTGCTACAACTGTGTCGATCGCCATCTCGAAACCTGGCGGCGCACCAAAGCGGCGATCATCTGGGAGGGGGAGGAAGGGCACGAGCAGGTGCTGACCTACCAGGACTTGCACCGTGAGGTCCAGAAGTTCGCCAACGTGCTCAAGTCGCTGGGGGTGAAGAAGGGCGACCGGGTGACGCTGTATCTGCCGATGGTCCCGCAGTTGCCCATTGCCATGCTGGCCTGCGCCCGGATCGGCGCGGTGCACAGCGTGGTCTTCGGCGGGTTCTCGGCCGAGTCGCTCCGGGACCGGATCAACGATTCCCAAAGCCGCGTCCTCATCACGGCTGACGGCGGCTGGCGCCGCGGCAACATTGTCACCCTCAAACGCTTCGCCGATGAAGCGCTGGAGGGCTGCCCCGACATGGAGCACGTGGTGGTCGTCCACCGAGGCGTGTTGGACGCGACGCACGTGCCCATGAGGGAAGGGCGCGACCACTGGTGGCACCGGCTCATGCTCGATGCCCCGCTGGAATGCCCGTGCGAAGAGATGGACAGCGAAGATCCGCTCTACCTCCTCTACACCAGCGGGACCACCGGCAAGCCGAAAGGGCAGGTTCACATCACCGGCGGGTACCTGGCCAACGTGGCCGTGACCCACCGGTGGATCTTCGACGTGACCGATAAAGACATCTTCTGGTGCAGCGCCGATGTCGGCTGGGTCACGGGCCACAGCTACATCGTCTACGGCCCGCTGGTCAACGGCGCCACCACGTTCATGTATGAGGGCGCTCCCGACTACCCGACCCGCACGCGTTGGTGGGAGCTGATCGAGAAGTACCGGATCAACATCTTGTATACCGCGCCCACCGCCATTCGGGCGTTCATGAAGTGGGGCGCACAGCATCCCGCCCAGCATGACCTGTCCTCGCTTCGGCTGCTGGGGACCGTGGGTGAGCCCATCAATCCCGAGGCG
>Ga0100393_10006381_pt1 | contig 10509 bp, 6 predicted proteins | sample CryGeymeta201517_FD_81546 | JGI IMG/M metagenome (GOLD analysis project Ga0100393, IMG submission 81546) | Groundwater microbial communities from Crystal Geyser aquifers in Utah, USA - Crystal Geyser metaG 2015-17 | ecosystem: Environmental > Aquatic > Deep subsurface > Groundwater | place: USA... | reverse complement strand
ATTTCTCCCGATGTGTTCCTGTTTCTGAGTGGGAGACGGGATGGGGCATTTCGGGTCATTCCGGTGACGTCGGATTCGGGTCTCCTTGTCTCACGTTCCCTTCGGCTGGCTCTGATCGGCCTTTCCTCACCATAATATTCGAAGAATGAATGAATGAATGAATGAATGAGAAACTACATACAGCTTGCTGCCATTCCACTTATAAAAAGAGACCCCATTCCCTGCTACTGCAGTAGAGTTACGATACCTGAATTCAGCGCATATATTGTTATATTCTAGCATACTCAGTTGAAAAATGGAAGCGGGATCGTTATTACAGGAAGCATTGTCTAGCCAAGCCGAACAGCAGGATATCTTTCATTCCGAACAACAAGTCTTGCACTTGGACGTTTATCGTTTGTCGTTGAATAATGATTATGATAATAGTAATCATGATCATGATAATGATTTTATGCAAACTCAACTACTGCAATTGACACAGTTGGCACACAAACTGAATCAATGTTTTTCTATGGACAAAAAATACGATTGGCATGTAGGAGGAGATGGTCCCATTTTTGGTATCCATGCCACGAATCATATTCCACATTTGCGAGCACTTTGTCGGTACGGTGTGAATGTAGCCGATGAATGGACGGCCATCGATTGTATACTCAACGTTACCAAACAATTTCCTGACGTAGTCGTAGAATGTTGGGACGTACAAGATGGACAAATTTTGTTCATAGAAAGTGCCAATGTCTTACCCGTTTGGGTCGATCTAATAGGTCCGGAAGCTTGTCGACATCGATGCTGGATACGACAAGGCATGATACAATTCATTGCACCGAATACTACGATGATACAGAACGGTATGGAGGATCAGAATCTGTCGTTGCAGAATGCTTTGCGTATCTTGGAAAGGGGACAAGAAGAAGAAAATTGCGATAATTTGGTGGAAACACCCACAGTAGTCCAACAAGTTATTCAAGACTGTATCGACCGTTTTTTACACAAACAACAACAGTCCAAGGACAACAGCCCGACCACAAGCCAATCGTCCAGCCAACATCATCACCACCACCACAAGGCAGCTTTGACCGTTCCAAGATCTGTGGCGCATATGATACAACAACGACCTGATTTGGTCAATGCTGCCATTGTCGCCTTTGCCCAGCACGCATTGCATACGACAACGCACCAATCCAAGAAGAAGAACAATAACAACAGCAATAAAAACAATCCCGATTCTGGTATCCAGTACGAAGATTGGGTTTGGACGACACATTCGTTTAGTCGGACTAATTATGCTATGCTGCGCACTATCGTATCTCCTTCGTGGAGGACGGAATCTTACATTCCACCCGAATTTCAGTCAGCCGAACTTCGTCGGGTTCAACGACAAGCCGCCGTCGATGCGACACCGCATTTACGACACGCCGTGCAAGTTGGTGTTCGTCTCGTGGTGGGATTCAATCTTTTATTATCGCAACAACAATATGCCAATACATCCTTGTCAGTTTCGTTGCAGCAACGACGAATATTGAGCTATTGGCCACGACTCTTGGAACAAGAGCTAAATTATCCTACCGAGTGGCTTCTGGATGCATGGAAGGCTGGACCAAATTATGCACCGTTTCCTTTGGAGTACATTTTACAATGTCCTGTGGTATTGGAGGAAATAGAATTGGAACCCAACAACATTACCCTCTGGTCTTATCCCGACGTATCCTTGGCTTCCCAAATACGGCAGCAATTGAAAAAATCAGAAATATCCAACCACCAATTTTTGGTCCCTCGACAAGACGAAGTCGATACAAACGAGAATTGGATGATGCTTTCCCCGGATACGGTGGACGAGCAAATGGAAACCATGACAGGAAAGACGAAACGGCAAAAAGTCACGACATTTAAAAAGCAAAAAAATCAATCGCCAACTAACGAACAAACGCAAGCGGCTCAGCTTGATAGTATGCTGAATGGATTTGAAACGTTCATGGTAGATAAAAGTGGTGTGGAAGGTGTCTCTCATAACAATATTGAGGATCCATCTGCTGAAATCACGGTAGCAGGAGAAGGCAATCGAAATACTGCTGCAAATTCTTGTCCTATGAAATCTCAAGCTAGAGTCAGTGTAAACCCTCGCGTCTTTCTCCATTTGCTCAAAACGACGTTGGACCCTTCCACACCACCCGATGCAATCAATTTTTCTGTTAACAATTCAAAGAATGACGACGGTTTCTTTTCCAAAGACGACTACGAATTAATGCTTCCAATGGGTGAAGATGATAACGACGACGAGGACGACGACGAGGACAAGCTCCCTATGGATACAGATGTACTAGAGCTAATGTCGGCCATGGACAGTGAGCTCCAGGGAACGTCTGCATTCAGTGGTACTGACGGAGACCAGACACACATTTTAACGAATTTGTTACAGTCTCTGGATGCTGGGGCAGGAGGCACCGGTCCTGTACAAAACATGATGAAAGCCATGGGTGCAGTGCCTCCTCTGGTTTCCCCCTGTTTTGAGGACGACGAGGAATAGGAGGATGAAGGCAATGGGGCCATTTACCACACATCTTGTAGGTATTTTAGCAGAAAGGAAATGGTTTCTAAAGCTTTATAGAGTCCTATTCGGCGACATTCTCAATAGCTTGCGCGATCACATCAATCTCGTCTTTTGTCATTTCTGTAGCTGTCGTTGGGGGGTTGGCTGCTTTCTTTTCTGTCCTTCCGTTGCCTCCACCTTGCCTATCTTCCAGGACTGCCTTTCGGCTTAGCTGATACTTGCCCTTGTCATTGACGCCCAAATATTTCACTTCAAGCTCATCGACGTTCATAGCTTTTACAAATCCTTCGCAGTTGCGGACATGATCTTTTGCAAGCTCAGAAACGTGACAAAGTCCCTCCAGACCAGGCGTTGAGCCGTCTTCAGCGCCAGGCATGAATTCTAGGAAGACACCAAAGTTATGGATACCCGTGATTTTTCCCTTGTAGATTTCACCCTCAATTGGATCTGGCCCAGCATACTTGGGTCGATCCGGTCTATCTCCTCGGCCACCGCCTCGTCCGCCGCCTCCTTCAATCAATTTCTTTACAAATGCTTCTGCTTCTTTTAGTTTTTCTTGGTCAAAACCTGAGAATTGAATGCGTCCGTCGTCGTTAACGTCCAAGTTTTCCAGTCCAAAATCTTCAATTATTGCACGAATTTGTTTTCCGCCGGGACCAATCACCTTTCCGATGGATTCTATTGGGATTTCACACGTTAGCATTTTTGGGACTGTTGGTGGCAGTACTTCACGTGGACCTGCAATCGTTTTTTCCATTGCGTCCAGGAGTCGTAACCGTCCTACTCGGGCTTGCTCCAGCGCACGCTCCATCGTCCCAATTGTCAAACCTTCGCATTTAATGTCGAGCTGGAATGTGGTAATTCCTTGTCTATCCCCGGCAACCTTGAAATCCATTGTTCCGAGGGCATCCTCGGTCCCTAGAATATCGGTTAAAATGATAGCATTGTCGTCCTCCACGACCTTCGTGGGATCGCCCACCAAAAGTCCCATCGCTATTCCTGCCACGGCGCTTTTCACGGGAACTCCAGCGTCCATCAGGGCCAAAGATCCTCCACAGACACTGGCCATTGAACTGGAGCCATGGGATTCGGTGATTAATGACTCCAAACGAATGGTATAAGGAAAGTCTTCTTCGGATGGTAGCGTGGGAAACAAAGCACTGCGACAGTGAAAAAAGAGTGAGTCTAGACTTTCCAATACAGACTGGCGAGAAAAATGAAGAAACAAGCAACAACAATACATACCGCTCTGCCAAATTTCCGTGTCCAACTTCTCTTCTTCCAGGCATACCGACGCGACCAGTTTCACCAACACAGCTGGGCGGGAAAGTGTACTGCAAGTAGAATCGCTTCTCTTTAGTCCCGGCAATATTGTCAATCTTTTGTCGCATTCCGGAACCACCTAGAGTAGCTGTGGCAATAGCTTGTGTTTCTCCGCGTGTGAACAATGCCGATCCGTGGACTCGAGGCAAATGACCTGTTTCCATATCAAGGGGACGAATTTCATCCAATTTTCGGCCATCACATCGCAAGCCCTTTTCTTTTCCAAGAACAAACATCCGACGACAAAGAAGATCTTTGAAGGCGTTTCCAACGGCGATTGGCTCTTCTGGAAAGTATTCTTCCAATGTCGCTTGGGCTTCATTTTGCAGTTCCCACATAAGTTTGCCCACTTCTTTTTTCGTTCCTCGGGCCGCGTACATTTCGTCCACTTTATCCGTCATGAGTTCGTCCACTTTTTCTTGCAACCCCTCAACAGGTGGTTTAATAGTATCTAGCTTCTTTTCGACTCCAATAACCTTGCCATAGGCCTCGATTCCATCACAAAGCGACTTGATTCCGTCGTGGCCGAATTTTACAGCATCAATCATGATACTTTCGGGTAAAAAGTCAGCAGCTCCCTCAATCATCATAATGCCATCTTTCGTTCCTGCCACCACGAGCTGCAACCGGGACTTTTCCATCTCGACATTGCTAGGGTTGATGACAAATTTTTCGTCAATGTATCCGACCATGACGGCTGCAACAGGCTTTGTGAGAGGAACATCACTGATATACAAAGCAGCAGCGCTGGCCGTAATGGCCAGGGGGTCACAAGATCGGACGCCATCGTAACTCAAGACCCAATTGAGCAATTGGGTTTCGTGACTCCATCCCTTGGTAATGAGCGGTCGCAAGGGTCGATCGATGAGACGACAAGTCAAAATTTCGTGCTCCGCTGGTCGTCCGTCCCGTTTGTTGTACGATCCCGATGTCATACCAGCCGAGGAAAATCGTTCCTGATGTTCGACAGACAGCGGCAAAAAGTTAATGTCCTCCTTGGGTCCAGGATCACGAGCACAGGTAGAGTACAGAACGGTATCACCCCTTGTCAATTCAACGGCTCCAGCAGCCTGCCGTCCAATTTTGCCTGTTTCCAATACCAACGGAGGGACATCGTCAGCTTGTCCTGGAATGGAATGAAAGGTCAACGTGTGCACAGGACCAGGGACATTAGGACCTCTCTCAGTGGTCTCCACCTTGTATCCTTCGGTTTCTACGACTACAGTAGTTTTTCCCTCGGCTCCATTTACCACAGCGCTATCAAATCGGGCCGTTCTGGATTCTCTTGGTATGGTAATAGTGGTTGTTGTTGTTGTACTAATAGCAGGGGAGGATATTCGAGAGCTACTAACTGGGAAAGTAAACTGCTGTGGAACGAATCCACTCACCAACAAAGCCGATCCATTGTCGCGTGGGAAAACTGACAGTGTGTACAGGGAAAGGAGGACACTAGACGGAAATTTCATGTTCGTTTTTTAAATGTTGGATAACGATTGGCAACCCTAGACAAATAAGTGTGGCTTTATATAGCCTTAATAGTATAGATGGCGAAAATGTTAATTAAGCTATTCTTGGCTGCTTGTACCGACCCAGAGTGCACAACAATAACTGTACAGCTTCCGTGATTTGCTAGACTACTTGGCAGGGTTTGCTGACGAGAACAGAAGATTTTATTATTTTGCCTCCAATACAGCGAAGTACCAGAAAAGATGAATACGAAGGGATGTCATTACTGATTCATCCAAAATCAAAACAATATCTCCGAAGTGCGTGTCTACCATCTATCATCTCGCATGGTGTGAGAAGAAAAAAAATACTGCCAAAGGCCAGACGTTCTAATGTGCGTCTCCAATACTCAACAATGAAGACGCAGGGTTGATCCTTAGTTCTGTAAAAAATAATAGAGTACTAGACTTCTCTCGTCTAATAAATAATCAAATAAATTAATACTCCGAGTAATTATTATTCAAATCCCACCACCCGCGTGAAATTCCGGTTGAAACTGGAAGCGTCGTAGATCCTCGGTCAATTCAGGCGCAACTGCTACTGCTGTAGCATTGAGACCATGCCCCGAGAGTTCCACTTGAATTAGCTCCTGGGGTGACACATGTGGCCTACCCTCGTCCAACAAGATCATTTCCCCCGGTGCTAATTCGATCCATTCTTCGTCATCGGTCAAGGGACGCGTGGCTACCACTGCGACGCGATCCTTTTCGTTTGTTACCGCTTCGAAGTCAACCGTGTAATCCATGTCACATAAATGACATTTGGTAAAGGGCGGCTCTCGGATCGTGTAATGCAAGCCATTCCACGTTTCGGATCCAGGTCGTCGTCCCGGCCAACTGTACACCAACAGAACGTGCGGACCACAAGTACACAAAAAATTGAAAATGGTCCCTTCGGGATTGTAGTCCACAATTTCCTGACACAATACCTTGAGGGTAGCATATAATTCCGGCAAACTGGGAAGCGCAGTTTGGTATCTAGCTCTCAAGGCATTGAGAATGGCACAAAAAGCAGCCTCACTGTCGGTGGTTCCAACGGGATTATACCACCGTGTTTGATTTTTGTACGGATCGCCCAGCGTTGGTGGCAAAGCATCACAATTTTCGAGATAATCAATGAAAAGTGGAATGTGCCCATTGTGACAAAAAGAAATTTGAACACCTGCCCATTCTCTCACAAACGGATGATTATTGGCGAGATCGACCTTTCCGTGCGTAGCATAACGAATATGCGCCATCATGTTGAGCGTCCGAATAACATAGGTCACCAAAAAAGCCGCCAAGGGACTTTGTGAGGCGGGTTGATCGTCGTGAAACTGTCTCAAAGCTCGGTTTTGATAAAAAGCCAATCCCCAACCATCGGCATGAATATCGGTTTCTCCGCCCCGTTTGCAAAATCCTTGAAACGAAAAAGAGAAATCTGTCGGCTGTGCGCAGTTCATGCCTAATAACTGGCACAAAAGCGCGGATGCAGATGTGGATGGCGTGGATTTACATGATTGTCTTTGCCTGGTATTTGGTACATTGTGTATCCGTTCAGGTACTTTGCAAGTCAAGGTTGCCACCGTAGCAGTTTCAGGAAGGTGAAAGCCACGGCTCGTGCCTATGATGAGTAGAGATACGAAAAAAAAGATCGGCATGAATGGGGATGCTGATTAAAGGTTATTAACCAAGCCACGTTGGATGAAGATTGAAGATCAATGAAAAATGAAAAGAACCAAAAAATAAACCATCATATTTTTTGTCTTGGATTTTGAATTCTTCAACAAGGAGCAAATGAACGTCTACAAGAGTATTCGCTCAGCTCCATTCCTCATGCACACCATTGCTTACAATTTTTTTTCATAATACTACTACTTTTAGCTTACAGCATTCATTCACCCTTCTTAGTGCACTTGCTCAAGAGCAAGGGCTACGAGCTGATCTATGGTGCAGTTCGTAATAAAATGCAACCTCCCTTCGTCATCTGGAACACATTTCCCTCGCATTCCAAATTGTTCTGACAACAGACGCAACAGCAGCTTTTTTCGATTTCTGAGTTTGATTGGTTTGGCAATTATCTCCAAGTCGCGTATTTCAGGTACCATGCCTTGGTCAAGACAAGATTCAATTCTTACAATAGCATTCTGTGGAGAGTTATCTAGCGTAGGGTGCTTCATGTTCTGTTGAGAAGAGTTGGTTGAGGACGAGTCCATGCTTGTATCTACTACTTTTCTTGCCTTTCCCCCTAAACTCTTCTTCTTCTTTTCAAGCCTTGTTTGGTAGGCCTTTTTGGCTTTCTCGGAACGACGGCGTCGAGCTTCCTCCAAGGCTTGAGGATCATTATCCCAGGCGAGAGCATTCAATGGCACCTTTGTTTCATGATTAATACTGCTTTTATCCTGATCATTGGCATCAAATTTTTCTGGATCTGGCAGATTGGTCCGTTCCTCTTGTCGCCTGGTTTGCGTTTGCCTTCGACTTTCCACCCGTCTCTGCTTGGATTGTACATACATCTCTACGGCATGCTCAATTTCTTCTTCCGTTAAGCTAGTAAAAACCTCGGACGACAAAAACTCGGGTGTCAGAGACGAAGTTTTGACTTGTTGTTGTTTCCGACCTGCCATAGCAACAGACAATCCTTCATCATCGTCGTCTCCATCGTAATCCTCTCCAAACTCAGCATTATTATATACCATTGACTTTGGATTCTTGGGATTGCTATTCTTCTTTTGTTGTTGATTTCCCCATCTCTTTTCGTACCATTGTGCTTTCCATTCCAAGTCTTGCCACTTTTTCTTCATGGAAGCGGATCGTTTGTTGTGGGATTCGGATGGTTGTGTTGGAAACTTCGAAAAATGCCGCGACCATGCTTCCAATTTGTTTTCTTCCGGTTGACCACCATTGAAATCAAAAATCACTTGTTCCAATTTGCTCGACGATGAAGAAGGGTTTATGGGAACAATAACAGGTTCGGTCACAACACTGGTATACCGAATGATATCTTCTCCATCATCGTTGTTTCTGTTCTTGGCATTGTTGTAGAAAGCGGTGTCATCTGTATCTTCCTGTTCTTTTTGTTCCAATAATCCATTTTGATTATTGGTTCCATCCAATGTTTGTTGTAGTTGTGTACTATCAATGTTCGGATCGTCCAACACCATTCTTGTTTGCTGTCGATAATATTTCAATTGTGTCGGATCGTCCCAAAAGAATCCACTATTGGAATCAGCTTTGGCATCTTGGAATTGTTTCTGCCGTTGCTGGCGCCGTTGCTCTGCTTGTGTCCACTGCTCTAATTTGTTGCGACGTTGCAAATAGGATCGACATGCCAGTAACAAATCTCCATCCGAAAGATCATTGTGTGTTATTGTTTGTGTTTCTTCTTCTTCGTCGTCGTCTTTTTCTTCTTCTTTTTGATTGCTGTTATTTGGATTGGTGGATAAATAATAATATTTTGGCATTGAATGATGCCCTATGTGTTCTATAAGCTTTGAATGTCTTGTTCCTGTCACTACGACTAGAGTGTTTGTTGGAAGCAGTTGAAAGGCATGGGTGATGCCGCCGGTGATGACGAGGAGAAAAAAGATCGGCTCAGTCCTCCATAAATTATGCATTCTATCTTCTCTGCTGCTTCCACAAATTGTTGTCTGTTTTGGAGATTTTTATAATTTAGTGCGATCTTTTGTGATCAATCCAACACTGCAATATTCACAAGCGTCGTTCAGTGTGTACAAGCAACTTCACTGCTCTCACTAGTCCTCTGCTACTAGAGACCTACTATTTATTTTGTTTTCGATATCTCATGTTTTTTTTAAAATAATACTGTAATTTTTTGTTGTTGTTGCATTTTTGTTGTTGTTGAATTTTTTGGAGCAAGTGAACGTCTCAAATTACTTGAGTTTTCAAAAAATAATTTGAGACGCAGTGACGGCCAGTTGTTTTAAGCAGCAAGCAATCACTTCATGCTTCGCCGCCGCAAAGTTTGATGGAAATTAAGGAGAGATCAATAGGATAAAAACAGGTCCAAGCAATTTTTTTTTAACGTCGCAAAAGCGAGTAGCAGCAGCACATTAAAGCTTGCACACAAAAAATAACAGCGAAGTAACATACAACAAAGACACGTCGGCGCGCATACAACTAGTTATATAATCCAGTTCAAAGGATTGATAGTTATAGAAGACCAAAAAACAACAACCTCACAAACACCAGTCGATACGACATCTAATAGCTTTTTGAGACCAACGGAGAGCCTCATTCTTTTGTTTGGGTTAATTTTTGAAAGTGCTGCCAGTCAAGAGACGGGTCAAAAATTTCGACGGCAATAAAATATCTACTATACGCAATGGCGTTTAATGAAGACTCATCTGGCTCAGGCCATGATGAACCGTGGATTCAATGGTAAGAACGCTAATGCAAGAGATCATAGGACCGACTGTCGCAGCATTACCTGTTCACGATCGTCCGGGGTGTGTGTGTCTCCCCTTGCTCCTTGCTAACTCAATTCTCTCTGGTCTCTCTATTGGTACATTATGAATGTTCCCATCTCGTTTCAATTCCTACAATTTCAAACAAATCGTCTTTTTCATTGCACAAAAAATATATACTGTAGGTTCTGCGGATTAAAGGGACACGAAATGTTTTGTGAAGTGGAACGTTCCTACATTGAAGATGGATTCAATTTATACGGACTACGAGCATGCGTATCCAACTTTAGCGATTGTTTGGATTTGATTTTGGACCGCATTGGACCAGATGATAGTGATGATAGTCATTTGACACAGTCGGCGTGTACCTTGTACGGACTGATACATGCTCGGTATATCATCACAGCACACGGACTGGATGCCATGTACAACAAGGTATGCATGTGGGGCGTTTGTGTATTGTGGTGTGGTAGATACAATTTTTTGTTTTCGCTCTGTGATATGTGTTGCGCTGAGTACCAGAGACATCGTATCATCTCGTCCCATTTCGTCCCCTCATAAAAACACCACCACCACCATTCTTTTGTTGTTTATAGTACGCGGCCAAGGAATTTGGAACCTGCCCCTTGGCACAATGCTCGGGACAACCGGTACTGCCGGTAGGGATCCGAGATGAAATGGGAGCAGACACTGTCAAGATATTTTGTCTCCAGTGTCAGTGCGT
>Ga0100393_10006366_pt1 | contig 10525 bp, 7 predicted proteins | sample CryGeymeta201517_FD_81546 | JGI IMG/M metagenome (GOLD analysis project Ga0100393, IMG submission 81546) | Groundwater microbial communities from Crystal Geyser aquifers in Utah, USA - Crystal Geyser metaG 2015-17 | ecosystem: Environmental > Aquatic > Deep subsurface > Groundwater | place: USA... | reverse complement strand
TTCTGGGAAAATTCCTACAGAAATCGGTCTATGCAACTCATTGCAAGACTTGTCTTTATTTTACAACGGCCTCAGGGGCTCACTTCCAGACGAGCTCGGAAATTTAAAGAACTTGTCAATTTTGTCTCTCGGAGGGAACAATATCGATGGTGCCATAAGCACAGCATTGGCCAATGCCAGAAATCTTCAAGAGCTTTCCCTTTTTGATAATCGAATACAGAGTGAGATTCCAAGTGAACTGGGGGAGCTAGAAAATCTCCGATTCTTTTCGATACACGACAATAATGCAGTTATAGGGAGTCTACCCACAGAGCTGGGACTTCTTGCAAACCTTCAGAATTTGTGGGCCTCCAATTGTACCTTGACGTAAGATTTTTTTGTTTGTGTCTCATTTGTGGCTGATGCAGTTAGCCCCCATTCATTGACAGTTCCCCCCTCTTTCATGACAGTGGGAGTATCCCAACAGCATTCAGTGACCTCTCAAAGCTCAAAGTCTTTTCAATTCACAATAACCAGATCACAGGCAATATACACTTTAACATTGGAAAAATGGCCATGCTCAGTGACCTCCAGTTCCATATGAATCGTTTGACAAGTTATCTACCAACAGAAATTGGGATGCTTACGAATCTATTGCATATATCCGCTAATGACAACTTTTTTACTGGAACTATTCCCAGTGAAATACGTTTTCTTACTAAACTCATTGACCTTCGACTCTATGACAATTTCCTTTCTGGTCTTGTAAGTGTTTTTTATTTTGTGACATGCTAGTTGAATTTTTCTGGAGATTTCATCGTACTGACCTAAGCCTGTTGCTGCAGATACCATCTGAAATTGGAGTATTTGAGAACATGACCTATCTCTCCCTCGCAAAGAATCAGCTCGTTGGTGAAATTCCAACGACCATTGGTAATTTGAAGCAGTTGACGTCTTTGAGACTTAACGAAAACAAGTTGCTTTCGGGAACGCTGCCCAGTGAAGTGTGCGAATTAACCGATCTCGCCTTGTTGGCGATTGGCGACAACCCACTCGTCACTGGTAAGCTTCCAAATGATATCTGGAAGTTGTCGAAGCTTCAAAATCTTCGTCTTTACAACACTGGAATTGAAGGAAAGTTGCCAACCGCCCTGTCATCCATGACGGATCTTGAGGTGCTAGCGCTTGTGGGGTCCAAGTTTCGAGGTACAATTCCAAACAAGCTCTTTTCAACCCTTACTGCTCTCAAGAGTATCGCTTTGTCCAAGAATGTAAGTTGCAGAAACTAACGCGTGTGAGCCGAAGCATAGTGTGGTACCTCACCGCCTCTACTGATCGTTTTACCATACTGACTATTATATATTGCATATTAACAATGCCCTTTACGTCATATCCAGGAGCTCACCGGAACGATTCCAAAGTCTCTGACAGACCTGAAAGTTGTCTCGCAGATATATTTGTCTCACAATAAACTCAGTGGAAAGCTTCCGAGAGGCTTTGAGAGGCTGTCAAATTCCCTTCAAGATGTACAATTCCGGGACAACATGCTCACAGGAAGTTTTCCTTCGGAAATCGGCTTGCTTTCTAATCTATATATTTTTGACGTGAATGGCAATCGCTTCACAGGAAGCATTGCGACCGATATTGGTTTATTAAGTCAATTGGAAGTCATTGATATTTCTAGCAATGCCTTTACAGGGACCTTGCCGACGCAGCTGGCCTTGTTGGATCATCTGCAAGTCGTGAATATATCCGCCACGTACCTGAACGGCGTGATTTCTACTGATATTTGCCAGTTGAATTTGCCTCAATTGAGCTTTGATTGTTCACACGACTTGTGTGGTTGCGATTGCAATTGCAGCGTCTTTGATTCAGTGCTAGGAAATTTACGAAAGAAGCGCATGTAAACAACCACGTCAGTTTGATTATTACCAGGTACGAGTACTACAAGACTAGTAGTCTATTAGTACCTGGTACCGGTACCTGCTACTTTCGGACTCGAGCGAATGCTCGTAGTACTGGTCTGCGTATTTTAGTACCCCTGGTAGTTGTACTGGTAAGTAGTATGCCACGGAGACGCCAACACAGTTTAGCATTGGTACGTTGTGCCTCACCAGGTACAGGTACCGCCTGGTACTGCCTGGTACTAGTACCGTACCACTTATTCTTTGGACACTGACCGGGCCACAAGCCTTCCACTCGTAAATTCCTCAATACCGTAGTACCTGGTACAGTATACAACCCTGGGTAGCTATTTATGTATCTACAGCTTCTTGTACACTTCGTGAGAGTAAACCGAAAATGTGGATTCTTTTTTTCAATCACTGTAGATTGTGGAAGATTACTGCCACACGTGTGAACCTTAGGGATATCAGCTGGTATGGTACCAGTTCTGGTACAGTAACGTACCTGGTAACTGGTACTACCTGGTACCACTGGTACCTGGTACAGTACCAGGTACAACGTTACAATGGTAATGGCAATAATTATTTAGTAATGTACTAGACCCGGTGCTGGTACTGGTACCGTACCAGGTACCAGGTACCAGTATGCATCTACTCAGAGTATGGTACCCGTACTTAATCGTATTTTAATAGTATGTTTTAATCGTCAGTGCCTAATAGTACCAGGTACTAGGCTTCCGCTTGTGGTTTTGCTGGACAAAAAAAATTATGGTACCATACCTAGTGGAACTGGCAATGGTACTGTCGCAATCGAACGATTTAACAGTGTCTTTTATTGACACACAACCAGAATGTATTCTCGACATTCTTCCACTAATTCTGACCATTCTTCCAGCAACAAAAGAACCTCTCGGTTGACTAAGCATTTTTTGTGAAAAAATCTTGCTGCAAGAAAAGGTCCTTTTTTATTCTACATTTTCACATTTTCTAATAACACAAAAAAAGAAAATCCAATTTACTGAGCTGCTCCTACAAATCATCATGAATAAGCAACACGAGCAACAAAATGAACAACGCATTCTTCCTGCCGACTTTACGCTTCAGGACCGTTGCATTGTCATCGGGAAGGGCAAAAAGTTCTATCATCATCCTGGCAATGAATGGCTTCGTAAGGTTGTCAAGTCGAAGATGTCCATTTATTCGCAAGCGACTACCAAGTCGGAGAAGTCGTCAGTTATCAGTGATATGATTGACTATGTGACCAACGCGGGATTTAAGTTTGTCAAGCTCGCGCCAACATCTGTTCCAAATCAATGGATGATAGCTGAACCACTTTTACAGCGGGAGAAAGTATCGCAGACCTTTCGTGACAATTTGGCACAAACGTATCGTTCGTCCAATGTCGCCAAGCGCAACAAGCGTCGCCAGCAGCAGCAGCAGCAGCAGCAGCAGCTGTTGCATTGTTGCACAGCGGAAGATCATGTTGCCAAGCGTAGACGCACTGTGTCTCCTTTTGAAGACGATGACAGCATGAGCTGGTTCGATTGGGAAACCCCTGCGGCTAATGCGACCGCCTGTTCTGACTTGCTTGCTGAAGAGAACGTGTTTGGTCCCGAAGAAACGTTGCTCGAAGACTCAAACAAGCTTGATGAGTACTGCTGGACGATGATGGACTTGTCGTCATCATTCAACGTTCAATATAAGCCACCTCATTCTGTGACGATGCCTTCGCTGCAGCCGCACCAATCAAGAGAGACCGACAATATGATGACACCGCGTCGTATGTGGGCCTTTGCCGCTTAAAGTGGTTCAATTCTACGATTAATTTATACTTAAGCATTAACAATCTACTAGTAATTTATATTCGAGTATAGTAAGACCAGAACTATACCACGGTTTCCATGGTATATGGCAACGCCCGTCCAGGCTTTGAAACAGAAATGGTCTCCGACACTTGCTTTTGTTCTCGATGTTGCTGCCAAGCACGTTTGTTTGTTTCTTCCGTATCATTTGTCGTCATCGCTGGTGTTTGCGTTGGGATCTCACTGTGGATATTGTTATTGTTGCTGTTTTCGTTTGCATTGTTCATTACAAGTGTCATACACAAAAATCGCAGACTCGAATCATTGGGTCGTTTTATGGGTGTCAAGCAAAGTGTGACATCAGTTGAAAGAACACTTTGCAAAACAATGGGACTGTCAAAGTCTTGGTTGAGATGAGACGGCGTCAACCAATCACTGATCTTTAGAAACGCTTTTTGTAAATCATTTTTGGCAATAAGATTAAAAATGCTCCTTTTTTGATTGAAATTATCAGCAGCAGCGGCGGCATCGCCAACGGAATGGGTAGCGACAAGCTCGTGTGCGTATTTTCTGAACCTATCATTGCAATCTACAAAGGACCCCCCAAGTGTAGCAATGGCCATGGGTACCGACAAATGTTGAAAGGCAGCAACAAAGTCTGCTTCTGTTGTTGTTGTTGGTGGTGGTGGGGCTGCGGAGGGCACAGGAAATGAATTTTCAAAACTCTCCTCCTTACTACCATTGGCCCAAACAATATGTGAAACATCGTTTTTGTTTATCATTTGCCGTGCTACTTGAGTAGCCATATTTCCCATAGCTCCTTTTTCCAAACATTGCATTTGATGTACCAGCAATCCATTGTCCCTGCATGTATAGATAAGTTCGGTAAAGTACAAAAATGTGCACACGGTGAGATTCAAAACACTATTTATACGGTAATGGAATGTTCTGCAAAGTAAGGTAGCAACGTACATGGCTGTTTTTCTCTGCTCTTTCTGCAACAACAGTATGTAATCGCGTGCCGCTTGAAGCAGCATTCCTTTGGTCCCCCTGGGAACAACGACACCTCCTTTGGTAATAAGATCGCGTATGGAATCAAATTGATCACAAATCTGATTGGAACGACGTTTTTCACGCGCATTACGCTGCTGACGCTGCAATTGTTTGGCGGAGCGATGGTTGTTGGTGGAATTGCTAGCTGTACCTGTACCAGTACCAGTACCTGCAGTCGTATCTTTCTTGGGACGCTTGTGAGGTCTGCTCTCGTTTTGAGCTTGTTCCAGTTTGGGTTCCGGTTCATCCTTTGTCCGTTTGCTTGTCGAGCATTCGTCTTGTTTGCTACTACTGCTGCTATCTCTGCTGCTTCTATTAGTACTAGCAGTACTGCTGCTACTGGTAGAACTATAAGTACTATCAGCAGACGGACACGAGCAAGACTTCCCACCGCCACTTCGCGAGTGATTGCTCGCACTTTCATTGTCCTCGTTGTCTTTCGATTCGTCATCCGCATCACGAGCATAGCCACTGTTGGTACTTGTACTGGAAGAATATTTTCCGAGATGTCTTTCGTTCTTTTCCTTGACGTCGTCTAGCTGTTGCTGCTGTTGCTGCTTGCTGCTGTCGTCGTTCTTCATTGTATCGATCCGTATTGAGACTTCGCTGACCTTTTTGAAATAGAGCATGATGTGTAGTTGCCTTGTTTGTTTGTTTGTTTGTGTTCTGTTGTGAGCGAGTGTGTGAAGCTTGAAGCTTTGTGCCCCGTATCGTCGTATCGTGTTGCTGTGAAAAATCCCACAACAACATCGATGAGTGATGCATCTTTGTCTTTTTTACTGCCTTGCCAGCTGAAAACGTCAGATCATTACTTAATCATCAACAGAAGGTACGACAGTATACAGCAGGTGACTCTCTGACGTAAACTCACGTACGGCATTATAATTGGATTACGTACAATGAAAAGAAATGACGCAGTACGTGCCAACCAAATAAGGATAAGGTCATTCTCGTGATTGATTCAGGATTCAGGGAACGATAAATCCAATCTTAGGTTGCTGTTGAGAGTCTACTACTCTACTCTAGCTAGTAGGCTTCTTAGTTTGGTAGAACCACAAAGAGACTCTTTTGGAACAATCTGTGGTACACAACCCTAGTTCATAATTCTACAGGGTTAGCCTACAACTACACTGCTCAAAATGCTTAGGTATTCCTTTTTTGCAGTCGTCTAGTAAGAGGACTCTTGGATCCCCTTAGAGTCCATCAAAATTGCTGAAAAAGTGACCAGTGAGCCTAATCAAAGCTCTGAAAAAGAGATTCACTCACTCCGATGCACTAAATTCACAGAGGATGCACTAGTTGAAAGGAGGCTTAAAGCTCCCTTGTGATTTTAGCTCAGACACAGGAGGGGTTTATGAATATCAATATCTGCATATCGTGTGCACTAAATTCCCAGGAGGGCCTCCAAGATAAAAGAAGTCTCAAAACTGCCCGGCAATTTAAGTGCACAGCAGAAAAACACAAGAATAAATGATGTGAATGTTGTGCGCTATAGTGTGCAATAAATTCCAAAAACGCCCTTGGATTATTTCTATTATAATAATAAGTACCAGGTTGTCTAGCAGTCGACCATACTGGTTAAACAGATGGGAGCATTAATTCTAACAAAGGTCATGCTACTAGCTGTAGCTGCTATGTGGACTACTGGCTAGTAGTACTTGCTTCGTTTCTAATAGTAGAAAGAGTTGCTACTTTCCTGTTACGCCTAACGTCATGTAGCTACCATGTGCATGCTACTAGCTAGCATCCCATAGAGTAATCTCTCCGTAGCTGAGCTGGTGTACGGATATATACAGTGAGAAGTGAGAACTCCACTGGAATCCAGTGATAGATCCAACAAGATTAACTAGGTAGACTACCAGAAGTCTACTACTAGTAGTAATAGTAGAGCAGATTTTAAAAGGGGAAGCTTTGACTGTAGGTTCAGCCGTTTAGTACGGTTCTACAGTAATACATAATATTATGTGGTTGAAGGAAACTTCTGAGATTCCGATTAGCATGCTACCGTACAATGTGAATCTATGACTCCTGTGAGAATTTTGAAGCACCGGTACCAGATCAGTTTTGGATGCATAAACTCAATTTTCCAATAACTACAAGACAAGGCAACTACTCAAGTAAAAGCTTTCATTTTGTTGCTGATAATGACGATTCCCGCTATCATTTTGATCTACGAAAACTTCAAGGTCGATCCCCACACCGGCGAAGAGGAAAAGTTTACAAATATCTTTTTCAAAGGTCACTTTCACGAAGTTCCAGAGGAGCATGAGCAAACAGAAGAAGTGGTTTATGACATTGAGGACATGGAAGATGAAATGGTAGATCGTCCTCCGTATCAAGACAAGAACCGTCGTTGCGGCTGGCGCAACAGAAATCTATCTCGCCAACAAAGTGAGAGTAGCCTCCGCCCGCCTATGTTTCCTCGACGAAGTGTAGACAGTTCTGACTTTCTCGAAAGCTCGGGAATTTCTGTCAGCACCTTTCAAAAATCTGCGGATCCAGGTAAAAAACAGCAAGAACAACAAAGCAATGCCTCGTCTTCAACCATCAGACGGATTCGCAGTGACCTTACCGAAAAATCGTTCGTTGCACCCAGAAAACCGGAACGTCGTCTTTCTATTAAAAAAAACGCAATTTCCGCGATCGTCGCGTAGTAGACTGCAACGTTCATCTCGAATCTCAACTCTTCAACTTCCAGTTGATGCTGTACTGTAGATTCATAAATTCACATAATAAAACCCTTTTAACGTACCCAGACCTTGCACCACTTGCTGGATGGATGACTTCTTACTAGCTGGCACGACAAATATAAGTGCCATGAAGCAAGGGAGGTAGCTGGCTTGTTGCGTTAGCTCTACAGCCATTGTTGTCCTCCGCATTTGAGGTTTTCGTGATCTAGCTACCTACCAGTACCTTTGGTTGCATGCTCTTCTGGTGATGTGTTTGGTTCGCTGAACAAGAAAAAAGGCCCAAGGGGAGACAAGAACTTCATCGCAGACATAATTATTTGGATTAACTGGGTTACCAATCCCTACTTTTCTTTCGCTACTAGCTACCACAGCACTTCTCTTTCGCTCGTATTAGTACTACTGTAGTAGAGGACTAATAGCTAGTACCTGGTACCAGGTAGTAGTGGTCCAACCAAGAAGCATCAACTCGGAGTACTAGACTAGTATTTCAGTAGTACCTGGTACTCTACCTGGTAACTGGTACCACGTAGCCTACCTACTCCGAAGTTGCTAATGTTAGTTGCCAAATTCCAACTGGTCGAATCGTTGTAATAGGGTACAGCGTCATTACTAATATCTTTTGCAAGGTACAATACTGTAGTACCATATCTAAGGAATGAAAGGACGTTGAAGTCACAATTTCAAAATGTACAGGTCGTATGGGAACGTCCCCGGCAACAATGAACCTGGAATTAAGGAATGCCGTCTTCGAAAAATGTCCTCCTACCGGGTACCGGTACCATGTACCTGGTACGTACCTGCTACTACCAGTAGTACCTGGTACTGGTGGCTGGTACGTACCTGGTAACGGCATATTTCGTAAAAAAAGAATTGTATTAGGAAGAAAACAAAGTACTAAGTCTGTTGCTCGGTGGCTAATTGTTACCGTACTATTTACAAAAACATATTGTCGAATCTTAAAATAGTAATAATACTACCGTACTAGCACCTCTTAGTAGACTACCTTACCAGAATAGAAGCATTTGCGAATGCTTGTAACTTGGAAGTACTAGCTATGTACCAGTAATAAATAAGTAAAAAAGAACCGAAGTACCAAGTACCAGGTACCCTGGTAGTATCATACTAGTAGTGGTACTACTAGCTAGTACCAGTAGTACTGCATTCTGAGATGATTGCTCGCAAAAAGCGGAACTTTGATCACCAGCAAGATCTTTGTCCGTACCAGGTACCAGGTACCAGCAGCAGGTGGGATAGTACCAGGTACTACTATAAGTACCACCATAAGCTAGCTAGTACTCTACTCTACATTACCTGGTAGCTAGCTAGCTAGCTAATAACGGTACTGGTAGTACTAATACCAGGTAAAGTAGCTACTCGTAGTTACCATACCAGTAGCATTAAATATTGCGCACAGTAACAATCCCATGAAAATGCTAGCTACTTGCCAAAAAAGAGATGTCCCTCCCATACCTGGTACCAGGTACAGTACCAGGTACCGCTACCGTACACTGCTATTAGTACGGTAGTATTACTAGTAGTAGTAAATAAATACCTGGTATGGCAGGACCGACCTTGAGTTGAGTTGAGTACCAGTAGTTATTGCGCCTGGTATCATTACCAGGTACAACGCTACTAAAAGTAGTAGTACCTGGCAATAGGTACTACCTGGTAAACCTTAACTAAATTCCACGAAATAAATTCCGGTACTCTCCTACCGGTACTACTGTAGTAACAGTTACTACTACGGTACAAGAGTGTTCGTTGTTAATGATTTTAAAAATATATACCAATTGACACTGACATTGCTATTCTGACAGAACATGAGACATAAAGAATACTACGTACATGAGAGTACTTTTTCTACGTCATCTCGCATTTCAGAATTCGCTTTGACTAGTAGGTGTGTGGTGCCAGCACAGTCTTCCTCGATGACCGACGGTGAGGGGTCACCGATATCGATGGAACAGCCTGAGAATCTCCTTGATCTACAGTTAACTTTTTGTATTCATCTAATTGACAAAAGTGTGAATCTCCAGCCAAACTGAAGGCCACAACAAACAAAGTAGCAGTAGCAAACAAACTACCGGTAACAAACTTACAACTTACAACAAACAAACTTCTGAAAACCATCAGCTTGACTCGGTACCTAGTAGACGCCTCGATCATCGATCATGACAAATCCCAAAGGTACAACAACGCAAAAGGTGCAACCTGATCCTCTTCTCCAGGTGACACTGCCAATTGATTTTGCTCCCGGTGACAGAGATGTTGTCATCGGTAAAGGGAAGAAATTTTATTTTCACACCGGGAATCAGGTAAGACCTTTGTACGATGGTATAGTACTACTACCGGTGATGATGACGATGAACGATGATGATTGATTGATTTACAATTTATTATTCATGATTCATGATTCATGAGTCATAATTGTTTGTAGAAACATTAAAGCACTCGCTCACAAAGATCTCTTCTTCCTTCTTCCTTGTTACTTCCTTGTTATGTTATATCTCGTATCCCTCCAAAACGCATTGCCAACATACACAAACAGTGGCTCCGTACATTGGTTGGTAACATGCTCGAAGAGTACAAAAAGGCTCAAACCAAGAGTGACAAGTCCAATATCATTTCGGACGTCGTCGAATACGTCCGTACAAAAGGTCGATTCGTCAAGCGTGATTGTGTTACGGGAAAGTGGATCTACGCCGAGCCACTTCTCTGTCGGGAAAAATGCAGTCAGTCCTTTAGAGATAACATGGCAGAAACGTACCGAAGTTCGAACGTTGCCAAACGGAACAAGAGAAGACAAGAACAACAAGACAAGCGCGGTGAAGGTGCGAGTGCCTTTGCCACTGTCACTACAGCTACTGGCCCTACGACTGCTGCGAGTATTGGCATGCCCGATGCAAAGCGCATGAAAACCACACCATCTCAGATCCGTGCTTCTTCTTTGAAAAACGGACTAAATCCCACACAATTCTTTTGTGTAGATACACCCATGCCCAGAATACCCAGTCTGCCCGGTCTCGCAAATTTTGATGGCAATAATAATTCATTGCCTGTCCCGTTCCACCACCAGCAGCAGCAGCAGCAGCCTGCA
>Ga0100393_10006358_pt1 | contig 10532 bp, 5 predicted proteins | sample CryGeymeta201517_FD_81546 | JGI IMG/M metagenome (GOLD analysis project Ga0100393, IMG submission 81546) | Groundwater microbial communities from Crystal Geyser aquifers in Utah, USA - Crystal Geyser metaG 2015-17 | ecosystem: Environmental > Aquatic > Deep subsurface > Groundwater | place: USA... | reverse complement strand
TGGTGGTTATGCGTTGCCAATCATATTATTAAAAACTTCCAATTGTTCTTTCATTGCGGCGATTCTGTTGGTTGGTTCGGTGCGGGCTTCAAGTAAAATCCAACCGTCATAATTCATTTTTACAAAGAGATTCATCAGATCCTGGTATGGATAATCACCCACATTTAGTTCACGAATATGTACTGTGTCGCCAAAATATTTTTTTACTGAATTGAAATTAGCTTCCAAACCAGGAGTTAATAAATCCTGGTCGTTACAGTTCCAGCACATTTTTACACTTTTCTCGGTTACCTGTCCAAAAATGTCTCTCATATTAGGTATTTCCTGGCTTATGTTTCCATGAACTTCAACCCTGATAACCTGCCCGATACTACTTGCATATTTGCCGCATTCATTTAACGAAGCAGCGATTTGCGCAATGGTTTTTTCCCTTGGTACTTCCTTTGGAATACCGTTTGGTTTTACTTTGATACCGCTCGCCCCAATATCTTTGCATAAATCAAGATACGCTTTGGTTCCTTCAATATTTTTCCGAACGGCAGCCGGATCAGTACTGTGGTATTCGAAATTTGAACCGTAGCCGACACATGTTACCTGACTGTCGGCAAAACGTTTTTTAACATCCGCGCGCTGACTTGCAGAGAGGCTTGTTTCCACTCCATGAGCATGTTCAGTTCGTAACTCAACACCCAGCAAACCGGATTTTTCACAATTGGCAATCAAGGTTGGTAAATCCCAGTCTTTACCCCACTGATAAGTAACAAGACCAAGCTTCATTTTTGATTTCTTCATCATGGCCTGAGCTGAAAACGGATCGATGATTGCCAGTCCAGCTCCGGCAATCAGACTTTTTTGTATAAAACTTCTACGTGATTGATTGATATTCATGTTATTTAAATTTTTTAGTACCGCGTAATTTAATTATAATTTTGCATATTCGGCTACCAGTTTGTTAATTTCCTGGTCAAATAAATTTCTGATGCCACAACAAGCCTGTATTTAAAGCATATTTATGAGCTTAATTTAAATCTTTGTAAGTGTCAATAAACTTACAAAGTACTTCCACATTTTTATTAAAAAGAGCGCTGGATATCCGATCCTCAATCCGGTATTCGCCATTCCATGAATTCCCCTGTATTTCTTTTCTGAATTTGTCATTATTAACAATCCACCGTCCCAATTCATCCTGGTTTTTAATGATTTCCTGAACGTCGACAGCTAATTGGTTTATTACAATTGCAGGTTCCGGTTTTGGATCTTCTGGAGCCTGACCTATGATTTGCAAATAGCGTTTTTCAGCAGCATCCAACGCATGTTTAATATCTGTTTCATAACCATAACCTGTGCTTCTTTCCAGCGAAAGTTGTTGAACAGTTTCTACCCGAATTCGGCCCCGATCATAATACAGCGGTTTATTGGTGCCTAATTCGAGGAAACGTCCCCATTTTCCGTTAGGAAGCCGGGATTCTTTTAACCATCGGATGGCATCGGGAATGGGTTCCAGTAATTCACTCCTTCCGATGTGCAAAAAAAGATCGATGAGGCTGTTAATATTGTTCACTGTAACCATTGGACAAACCGAAGGCGGCTCAAAACTGCGGGCCCACGCGGGTTGAAGATATTCATTATATTGCTGTGCCCATCCGGGCTGGGGAGGTGGCAATTGTGAAATCATCAGAAAGCGTCCCACTTTTTGCAGACTTTTTCTAAATTTTTCTTTTTTATAGTAAGTATCCGCTTCAATCATCACCCTGATGCAATCGTTTATTCCCTGATCGTTGAAAGTGGCATAATCGTGGTAGTTGTCCTGCCGGGGATATTGATGGGGCCAGCCGCTATTATCCAGTTGCGACTCAAGCATCATATCGAGCGCCCTTTCTATTGCTTTTGTGAGGGTGGGGTTGTCGGTTTCCTGATCCAGCGCCATCAAAAAACTAATCGCGCTCTGGGTTTGATTGTCGTCAAAACTTACAATATCTTTCTTTGGCCGATCAAAATAAATTTTATGATGACAGACCCCCAGTTCGTTTTGCACCTTAATGAGTGCGTTGGCTGGTTCTTCCGCAGCTTTCAGAAAATTCTCATTTTTTGTAATGCGAAAAGCCTTTAAAAAACTCATGCCTACAGCAGGGGTTCCGGGAGGTTGCACTTCAATGGTCCGATCATCTGTTGCTCCTTCTCCCCATTTTTCTTTCCCATCCAAAGTGTAATGGTAAACATAGCCACCTTCAATGGCCAAGGTTTGCATATAGGCAATTCCTTTTTCAAGACTGAGTTCTGCCTGGGTTGCGAGTGCGCTAAAATCCTGTTTGTTTTGCGCAACCAGCGAAAGTGCACAATAAAGCTGTAACAGAAAGACGGTTGGAATAGTAAATTTTTTCATCAGTTGGTTTTTCAAATTAGTTCCGGTTAAATTTATTTTAAATCAAAATTGTAACTTACTACAAATAAAGCTAAATTCGTAAAAATTAGCGCATGTTGAAAGTGGAATTAATATCTAAACCAATAAATATCTAAAAAATGACACAAAGAAGAGATTTTATCAAAAAAAGTATGTTGGGTACTGCTGGTATTGCCATCGGAGGTATGGGATTTAGTGCAAAATCGTATGCTTCAATTCTCGGTGCCAACGATCGTTTTCGAATTGCAGTTTGCGGCGTAAATGGTAGGGGAAAAGCTCATATTAGCGGATTTAGCGGACAAGAAAATGTAGAGATAGCATATCTTGTTGATCCTGACCGGCTAATTCTTGAAAGCCGGGTAAATGAGTTGCGCGAAAAAGGCGGCCTTAGTTCCAATGTAAAAGGCGTTGCGGATGTGCGCCACGTGCTTGACGATAAGTCTGTGGATGCAATTAGTGTTGCAACTCCAAATAGCTGGCATTCTCAAATGGTGATTTGGGCTGCACAGTCAAAAAAACATTGCTATGTTGAGAAACCTGCAAGCCACGATATTTACGAAGGACGTGTTGCGCTTGCTGCTGCTGAAAAATATGGAATAGTTGTTCAACATGGAACGCAGCGGCGAAGTGAACCCGGATGGGCACGTCAGGTATCTGATATTCGCTCAGGCAAATATGGTAAAATGGTTGTTTCGCATGGTTTTGCCTGTAAGCCGCGTGAAGGAATTGGTTTTGAAGCAGATTCATACCCACCTGATAATCTGGATTGGAATATATGGAAAGGGCCTGCAGTTATTGACAGTTACAACAAAAACCTGGTACATTATAACTGGCACTGGAACTGGGCTGTTGGTAACGGCGAGTTAAACAACCAGGGAACACATCAACTGGAAGTGGCTTACTGGGCGCTTGATCCCGAAGTGGAAAATACGCATCCTGTTCGCGTTATGGCGATGGGCGGAAGATTTGTTTGGGAAGATCAGGGTGAAACACCAAATACAATGTTTGCTGTAGCTCAGTTTAAAAACGGACAGTATGTTTTTTTCAATGTACGTAATGTTAATTATGAAGGATATAAAAATGAAGTTACAAACCGGTTTTATTTTGAAGACGGCGGAATACTTCGTGATGGGAAATATGAATCCCGTAATGGAAGCCAGCCGCGGAATGTTCCAATTACTGATGTTCGGCAAACCCCCGGAGGCAACTGGGGCAGTTTTATTACTGCATGTCGTGCCAACGATCCTAAAATGGCAAACGGTAATATGTATGATGCCCATTACAGTTGTGCCCTTGGGCATTTGATGAATACTTCGTACAGGTTAGGTGAAAAAGTGCCTTTTAACGAAAAGGCGGGCCGCTTTGGCGACAATGCGCTGGCTTACGAAGAATTCATGAAAATACATGCAATTGCCCGCGATGGAATGGGCGTGCCCGAAAATAAAGCTGAATATGTGGTAGGGCCATGGCTTGAATTTGATGGTGAAAATGAACACTTTATTGGTGAGCATTCACGCGAAGCCAACCGGTTGCTGGAAGATCCCCGAAATTCCGGATACTACCTTCCGTCTCCAAAATCGGTATAAAAAAATGAAAACCCCAGTTTGCCTGCAGCGGGGTAGTTCTTAAAATAAAACCCGCTAAATCCTTTCTATTGACTTTAATGAAAAAACTCACCCGTTGGCGCAAGTCAACGGGTGAGAATTATTATGAAATAATATGTTTATTTCCTGTCACCAATAGCATCCTGCGGATCGAAATTTGGTTTACCCGCCGGTTGAACCACATGTAACAATGGTTCAATATTATCCTGAGAACCATCATAACCGGTGGTTTGGTTTAACTTGGCTCCTACATTACCAACCAGATAAGGTTCATACACCGGCCAGAAAATATGTTTTGGATCCAAGGTGTATTTTGTGGTTGCATAAGTTGTCCATGCTATTTCATCTCTAAAGAAATTATTTTTCTCAATTACCCTGTCGTAAAAGAAACTTTTCGAAGAGAGTGATTCTTCGATGTCAGTTCCCGAAATGGAATAAGTTTTTCCTTTATATGACTTTCCGGTTTTTGCAAAAATCACTGACATCCTTACTAACTCATCGTGACGGTATTCCTCACCATAGAGTTCACGGTTACGTTCATCGAGAACAGCGCCAATACCTTCAGACTGCACGTCGGAAGTTGAGTACATATCGATGGCATTTGCACGCTGTCTAATAACATTTATGTCATCAGTTGCGCCCTGCCATTTTTCCTGCCATACTCGTGCCTCTGCCCTTACGAGGTAGGCTTCTGCTTCACGTATAATATACATATCGGTTTCCCCACCGTCTTGTCTTCTTAGCTCTCCATCCTCGTTAATTGCCCAGAATTTATAGATTGGATATCCATAATAACAACGGATGGAATCTTCACACAAAAGTGTACCCTCATGGTAAAGTCTTACCGGCTCATGATAAAATTCTTTGGTTGCATCATTCTTCTTCAGGTCAGGGTGGTCATAAATGGCCATGTCCATATCAAACCAGTTACCGCGTTTGTGACGATAATCCTGGGTATCCCATTTGCCTTTAAAATTCCAGATTTCGTATTGCGAGTAATTAGTCGGGCGGGTAAATCCCTGGCCACGGCCCCATTTCATCATCTGTTTTGTTACACTGCTTTGCCGGATGTCGATTCCGGTTGCCGTTCCTGTTGGAGGCGCTTTTACCCCTTTGTTGGTGCTGTATAGGTTGGGGCCCCATGCACGTACTCTTTGAGCCCTGCCCTGTTTTCCATCGATGAACGGGGCATTTACAATGGTCCATATACCTTCAGGATTTTTTGCCCTCTGGCTTCCCAGTGCCATGTGCAAATAGTTAATGGCATCGGCAGGTTGTTCACAATCAAATCCCGGAATTACCTCCCCGTTGTACGGATTCTGGTTACCTCCTACCAAAACTGTTGCACCATTAGGAACATCGGCATCGGTAAACAACCTCGATTCTCCGTCGTTAATCACCTGGTCCATCAAAGCTTCAGCCTCAGCAAATTTAGTATTCAGCATATAATATTTAGCGAGAAGTACTTTTGCAGCATCCACAGGTGGTTGCCCTATGGGCAACTGGCTTTTTTTCTTCATGTGTTGTACTGCATATTCAAGGTCGGTAATCATCTGATCCCAGATTCCCTGCATATGAAAAGCTTTAAAATCCTGTGTTGCTTCGGAAACCACATTTAAGGGGAAAGCCACATTTCCAAATCCCATGGTGAGTTGCATATACCAGAGCGCACGCATAAAATAGGCGCTTCCCAGCAAATGATTTCTTTCCGGGTCATTATCGCCACCAACCCATACAGGAATGTCGATATAATCAATTACTGTATTGGCATTTTTTATCTGGTAATATCCTTCCCTGTAAACCGATAGCATTCGACCGGCATCGTTATCCCTTGAATTGATAGGAGTTGCATAAGTTTTCATATCAACAGTAGGGGCATCAGGTTTATCTGTTCCCCCATAAACAGTTGCTTCGCTCATGTTTGAATTAAACATCATTTCGCGGGTATCGCCGTTCCATTGATTAAATAATCCTTTAATGGATGCATCAAGGGCAGTTTGCAAACCGCCTGCATCAATAAATGTATTCTCCGGACTTAAGCTTGATAAAGGCTTTTCCAAAAGAAAGTCTTCGTTACACGATAGGGTACAGGCCAGTAAAAACAGGATAACCAGCCCTGATATATTATTTCTTTTTTTCATTTCTTACTTATTTTTTTAGTTAAGAATTATCTTTAATTATAAATAGCTTCTTTTAGAATGAAAAGTCCACACTAAAAGAATAAGTTCTGGGCATTTCTTCCATCGATTCAGGATCACCATAAATCCATTTTGTAAATACAGCAACATTGTCAATATTAAATGCCACGCGGGCACGGCTTACCTTAATTGGTTCAAGGATACTTTCCGGTAAATTATACCCCAGTGCAAGGTTTTGAATACGAACATAAGACCTCGGCAACCACATAGGAGTACTTATACCCCCCAGGTTGATAGAATTGATACGGGCAGCATCGTTTCTTGCATTCTGTGGTGTCCAGTAAGGTATGTTATACCAGTTGTGGTTTTTAATATACTCCTGGCGGTTATTAAATGGTTCAATTGAACTACCTTTATAACCTAATTTTGCCAGAAGAATAACGCCAAAATCAAAACCTTTGTATTCCACATCATTCCGGAAAGTCATATACCACGGATTCTTGCTCAGTCCCTGGAAAACCTTATCATCAATATTGATCACACCGTCACCGTTCTGATCGATATACCTGAAATCACCGGGATACAGACCAAATTCAGCGGCTTCATCTTCTTCACCCACCTGATAAACGCCCTCGGTTTCAAATTCCCAAATGACATCTTTGTTCTCACCGATAAACCAACCGTTACTCAGGTCATCGGGTTCTTTCCTTGTTACATTGCCGTTTTCATCGACAACATCCACCAGTTCACCCGTTAATGATACAATTTCGTTTTTGTTATAGGAAACGTTGAACTGGCTTGTCCATACGAAATCACTGGTTTGAACATTTATAGTATTTACCGAAAGGTCAAATCCAATGTTTTTCAATTCACCCACGTTGGTTGTAATACTGGAGAACCCGGTAACGATGGGCAGTCTTTTATCAAGCAGCAGGTCGGTGGTCCTTGATGAATATACATCAAGTGAACCCCTGAGCCGTCCTTGCCAGAAACCATAATCCAGTGCAAAGTTATACGCCTGGTTCTTTTCCCATGCAAGGGCCGGGTTGGCCATCCGGTCTATATACAGGTAAGGAGCCACAAAGTAACCGCCATCATAGTTAAGGTATCTGTTATTGCTTAAGGTTGCATAGGCTGCATACGCGCCCAGTCCGCTACTGTTCCCGTTCACACCCCAACTGGCACGCAGTTTCAGGAATTCAAGCCAGGCCGGGTGATCAGCCATAAAGCCTTCGTTGGTAATGGTCCATGCCGCTGAAACGGATGGGAAAGTGGCATATACATTATCGACTCCAAAACGGGAGTAACCATCACGACGGAATGATGCTGAAAGATTGTACCGGTTACCATAGGCATAATTGATACGCCCCATAAGTGCATTACGCGTAATTACTTCATCGCTTGAAGATACTTGTGGCACAAGCGCAAATGCCAGTCCATGATATCCAAGGGCCTCGGTGGGTGAGTAACTGCTACCCTGAGCACGTGTGTACCACATCTGGTTTTTTTCAGCGTTCACCAGCCCTGTAACATCAAAACGGTGTTCGCCAAATTCCTTATTCCAGTTCAGAATGTTATCCGACTGCCATTCGAAGCCTTCATCGTGTTCCCTTCTGGCAAAACCTCCATGCGACCATGCCGGATTGGCGCTGTCTTCATAATAAAACCTTTTTCTGAAGTCAAGGCGGGTAGTCATGTTTGAAGTAAATGTAAAACCATAAGGAAGCGTTAATTTGGCATACATGGTCGGGAATATCCTGTACCGGGTATAAAGCCGGGTGATATAAGCTGGATTTAAATACGGATTGCCCCTGTTGGAACCTGCGCCTGCCTGTTTCAGGTATTCACGCGGAAACCGCCAGGGATATTTTCCAGTGTCCTCAACATCCGGATTGTCCCATGCTTCGTTTTCCCAGGGTGTATCGTAAGGAGATGCTGTACGATAATTACTACCAATCGGTTCATCTCCTTCGTCCTGAAAAGTAAAGTTTGAATTGATACCCATATTCAGCCAATCGGCAACTTTAACATCGAGGTTCAGTCGTGAAGTAAGCGATGCATAACTTTCGTTCATCTGCACCGATTCGCTGTTGATATAACCCAGTGACCAGTAATAGGAAACTCTTTCGGTACGGCCTGAAACACTAATGTCATAATCTTCTCTTTTTCCGGTATGGAACAAAAAGTCCTGCCAGTCGTATCCTTTCCCGGCCAGGTAGTTTTCTTTTTCGTTGGTTTCAAAAGAAAAATTGTCGAGCCAGGCTGTTGTAATTTTGGCAGGATCTGTTTCACCGGGTATTCCATTGGCATCGAGCCAGTCAGACCGGAACTCTGAAGGCACATTATCAAATTTTTCATATTTGGTCCAGGGGTTGGTATATAAACCGTTGATTGCTTCATTCATATCGGTTAACCAGCCCATTACCTCGTCACCTGCTTTAAACGTTTGAATTCTTTTGGCACCGGTAACCATACCCAATTTGGCGCTGGCCCTAACTACCGGTTTTCCCAGTTTTCCTTTTTTGGTAGTAAACACAATTACACCGTTTGATGCCCGCGAACCATAGATAGAAGCAGCGCTGGCATCTTTTAAAACGTCCACGCTTTCGATGTCGTTTACATTGATTTCAGCGATGTCACCGTTAAAGATTACTCCATCCAGAACTACCAATGGTCGATTTGCTTCTCTTTCTTCTTCTGTATCACCATCATTATCCCGGTCTGATTTAATTGTGTTGTCCCCCCGAACAAAAAATTCCGGAGTGTTTTTAGCGCTGGTGCTATACCCAACCTGTAATCCTGGTACAGCAGAACGAAGCAGTTCCTGTACATTGGCAGGCTGATAGTTTTCCAGATCTTCTGCACTGACGTTAACAACCGAACCTGTCAGATCTTTTTTTCTGGCAGTACCGTAACCAATAGCAACTACTTCATCAAGGCCAATGGCATCGGTTTCCATGGTTACATTAAAAACAGTTTGATTTGCAACAGGCATTTCTATGGTTCTCATTCCAACAAAAGAAAAAACCAGAATTGCATTTTCCTGAACACCTGGAATAGAAAAATTACCATCGACATCGGTAATGGTACCTGTAACTGTTCCCTTAATGATTACCGTAACTCCAGGCAGGGGTTGCCCACCGGTTTCGGTAACATTTCCGGAAACCTGTTTTGTCTGGGCGAAAGCCCCAAGTTGGGAAATAAGAAAAATCCCAACTAAAATTAGCTTTGACATGAGCATAACACGCCCATTAAACAAAAAGCTTTGTGAAGTCTTTTTTTTCATACGCATAAGTTAAAGATTTTATAAAATGTTTAATTAAAAAATAGTTTTGATTCTACTTGCAATAAATGGATACTTCCCCATTAATCACATGGTTTAAAATGGTATGTTACATAGGCATTTTAGTTTTTTATAGTTAGATGCTTTAAATATTCAGTTAAAAAAAGATTGTTATTAAAACGTTAATAACAGGAATTATTATTTTAAAAAGCAGCCTTAAATGAAAAAAATTATATTAACATTTTGTGATATTTTGTTAATGTATTGACTTTCATTTTGATTCCCTGAAAATTTTGGGAGCGTAAACTCCTGTATTATAAGTTAGTATTCGCATGAAAATCAAGGCGCTATTTGAATTCTTTTACCATCCTATTAATTTCGGCATTGGTCAGATCACCACCGATTACCACTTCATGTTTAAATACTAACTGTTGGCCAGGGGTGAGCACAATTTTTACAGGCTCTGCATTTTTGTCGAAGCTTTTTCCTCCAAGGTTATTTGTGGCAAACAAACCGTAACCGCGGGCATGCGACCACGCGGGGTAGTTTGGATTATTTTTGTTATCGATAATTACAATGGTAATAACTTCACCTTCTTTGTCGGCGCGCAATGCAACCCAGGGGCTTCTTTTTCCCCACACATCACCACCGTTTACACCATCGGCATTTCGGTAAACACCGTTTACGCCATCGTTATTCATTAATGGTACTTCGGTAACATTGCCGCTGGCATCCAAAAATTTCTCAGGTTTTTTTGAAGGTTCTTCAAAGGCACGGTCAAGCCGAAGTCCAATTAAACCCTCCTTATTCCCGGTGAAAGTGACATCTTTTACCGCCGTAAGTTTGGTAATTCTTTCTATGGTACGAAGGTTTTTGTCTCCTGAGAAAATGAAGGTGGTTTCTTCGTTTAAAAGAACATTCCCATCGTTATCCACCCAATCGGAGCTGGTAATCAATTCACCCTTCTTTGGATTTTCGGAAATAATTTTTTTGAATTTAATTGACCCATACTTAGGCTTGTCTGCCGGTTTTATGGCAAACGAATTGTTCCAGAAATCGAGCCCGTTGACATCGCCAAAGTTGAGCCACAAACCTACGTGATGAGG
>Ga0100393_10006345_pt1 | contig 10540 bp, 7 predicted proteins | sample CryGeymeta201517_FD_81546 | JGI IMG/M metagenome (GOLD analysis project Ga0100393, IMG submission 81546) | Groundwater microbial communities from Crystal Geyser aquifers in Utah, USA - Crystal Geyser metaG 2015-17 | ecosystem: Environmental > Aquatic > Deep subsurface > Groundwater | place: USA... | reverse complement strand
TTTTTTTCTCCGAAAGCAAAAGAAAATTTAATTTTTGTTGATTGAAAATTGTAATTAGTAAAATCTTCGTCGGTAGTAAAATTTTCCGAAATTAAATGCAATGGTCCATTTTTATATATCGCTGAATTTGTTTCGGAAAATGAATTTATATCCCCGGTAGGCCCAACATCCGGCGATCCCTGGGCATTTTGAGGATTCTGCCACTCGCCCTGGCAGAGAGTGCTATAAAAATTAACTGTTTTTGTTTCCTCGACAAAGGCTCCGCTCACCCTTCGAAAAATCTCAACTGGGCCAATTCCGATTAATAAAAATAAAATGACTGCTACTAAAATCAAACGCCAACCAATGCCAAAAAACTTGGCAGTCTTGGTTTTGTAAGGTTTTAATCCGGTAATTTCTCTCGCCACTTTTCTAACTTTTTCTGGCGGAAAAATATCGTAAATTAGACCTTTATTTTTGGTTATTTTTTTGAACATATGAAAATATCCTCGATGGTCGAAATTACCTTATTTTAGCATATTTTAGCATATCTAATGGATTTTCAACAAATTTAACCTGTGTATAACTAAAAACCGAGGTCCGACCTCGGCAAGTTTAATATTTAGGACATCAAAAGATTAAAAGCCAATAAATTGGCGAATGGCTTTAATAGAAATGGCTATAACTTTCCCTTCTTTGTCGATTGTGTTCAAACCAACCAATTGCCCTTCGATATTAAATAAAGCGCTTCCTTGAAGATTTTTTTCTTCAATAATATTTGTCTGAATTAAATTTTCATCAAAGGATTTAACGATTCCTTCGTTAACTAACATTTTTTGCAAATTATTTTCAAAAATTAATCCTAATAAAAAAACTCTTTCCCCCAATTTTATTTCTTCAAAGTCGGCAAAAGAAATAGTAGGTAAATTCTTTTCTTCAATTTTTAATAAAGCTAAATTGTTTTTTCTTTGCAAAACTTTGGGGACAGATTCTTTCCCTCCAAAAAAAATTTTTATTTCATAATTTTGGGGAACTAAATCAGCTAAGGTTAAAACTAGGCCATCAGAGGTTAAAATTAAACCCGAACCTTCCAAAATTTTTCCGGTTTTAGATTTTGATTGAACGCCAACTATTGAATCTTTGACTTTTTCAATGGATTCAGTTAGGGCGGTATTTTCTTGGATTCGAACTTCTTTTCTTTCGGTCACATAGATAGGCGTTTTCTCCAATCGATATTGATAAAAAAGTGGCCTCTCAACAAAATAGGGCCAGAAAATTTGATCAGCAAAGATTCCCCCGACCATACCAATGATAAAAATAAAAATGATTTTTAAAATATTTTTCCACATTAGACCGCAACTTTTTCCTTGCTCGCCGAAGCCTTCTTGGCCTTCGTAGCCGAAGCTACTTCGGCGAAGGAGGCAGCGAAGGCGGGGCTTTCTCTTTTGACTTCTTTTATTAAACCTCGATGGGTTTTGAAAATAATTTTTCCTGCCTCCAAATCAACAAATACATTATCCCCTTCTTTGGTTAAACCTGAAACAATCTTTAAAGAAAGAGGATCCAAAATCAATTTCTGAATTACTCTTTTTAGAGGTCTGGCGCCCAGATTGGGATCGAAACCTCTTTCGACTAAAAGTTCTTTGGTTGCATTCGAAAAGTCAATTTTTATCTTTTTATCTTCCAATCTGTCTTTAACTTTTTTTAACTCCAATTCAACAATTTTTCTTATCTCGGGTTTACCAAGATAATTGAAAATAATAATCTCATCGATTCTGTTTAAAAATTCAGGACGAAACTGCTCTTTCAGGGCTTCTAAAACTTTTTCTTTTAATGATTCGCGCTGGGCTTTTTCTTTTTCAGCCGTAAAACCGATTTGACCCATTTGGGCAATGTATTCAGAGCCAACATTGGAAGTCATAATTAAAATGGCATTTTGGAAGGAAGCCACCCTCCCTTTGGCATCGGTTAATCTGCCATCTTCTAAAATTTGTAAGAGAATATTAAAAACTTCGGGATGGGCTTTTTCAATTTCATCTAATAAAACCACTGCATAGGGTCTCCTTCTAATTTTTTCAGTTAATTGTCCTCCTTCTTCATAACCAACATAACCAGGCGGACTGCCAATCATTTTTGAGACAGAATACTTTTCCATGTATTCTGACATATCTAATCTAATCAAGGCATTTTCATCATTGAACAAAAATCCGGCTAAAGCCCTAGCGGTCTCAGTTTTTCCAACTCCGGTTGGTCCTAAAAACATAAAGGAACCCAGAGGTCTTTTTTCTTCAGAAATGCCAGCCCGAGATCTTCTAATGGCATTTGCCACGGCCGAAATGGCTTCCCCTTGGCCCACCACTCTCTTTGCCAAAATTTCTTCCATTTTTTCTAATTTCTTGGTTTCTTCTTCTATCAATCTAGTGACCGGAATTCCTGTCCATTTTGAAACCACCTGAGCCACATCTTCTTCGGTCACCTCTTCTTTTATAATTTTGTGTTTCTTTTGAATTCTGACTAATTTCTTTTCAGTTTCCCCAATTTCTTTTTTCAAAGTTGGAATTTTCCCGTATTTAATTTCAGCCACTTTTTGAAAATCGGCCGCTCTTTGGGCAAAATCCAATTGAGAAGTCAAATGATCAATTTCTTTTTTTAGATTTTTAATTTTTTCAATCAAATCTTTTTCACTTTTCCATTTTGCTTCCAAATCTAAAGTCTTTTCTCTCAAATCAGCCAGAGTTCGATCAATGACTTTCAGTTTTCTTTTCGCTCCAACTGATTTTTCTTCTTTGAGAGCTACCCTTTCAATTTCCAACTTTTGAATTTCTCTTTTCAATTTGTCTAATCCTTCTGGCTCCGATTCCATTTCCAATCTCAAGGCCGACATCGCTTCATCCATCAAATCAACCGCTTTGTCGGGCAAAAATCGATCGGTGATATAGCGGGCGGCCAATTGCGAGCAGGCAACTAAAGCCGAATCGGTGATTTTCACTCCGTGATGCAATTCGTATTTTTCTTTAATTCCCCTTAAAATGGCGACCGTATCTTCGATTGAGGGCTCTTGAACATAAATGGGCTGAAATCTTCTTTCTAAAGCCGGATCTCTTTCAATGTATTTTTGATATTCTTTCAAAGTTGTGGCGCCAATCGCCCTTAAATCTCCTCTGGCCAAAGCCGGTTTCAATAAATTTGAAGCATCAATGGCTCCTTCGGCCGCTCCCGCTCCTACTAAAGTGTGAAGTTCATCAATAAACAAAATGTATCTGCCGGCCGCTCGGTTTAATTCTCTCAAAAAGGCCTTAATTCTTTCTTCAAATTCTCCTCGATATTTGGTGCCGGCCACTATGGCTCCTAAATCTAGGGCAATGATTTCTTTTTCTTTTAAACTTTCAGGCACGTCTCCCTTGATAATTCTTTGGGCTAAACCCCAGACAACAGCCGTTTTTCCCACCCCGGCCTCGCCAATTAAAACCGGATTATTTTTGGTTCTCCTCGATAAAACCTGCATTAATCTTCTGATTTCATTCTCCCGGCCAATCACCGGATCCAATTTTCCTTGTCTGGCGGATTCGGTCAAATTTTGGGCGTATTTTTCAATCACTTGATATTTTGATTCTGGTTCAGGATCAGTAATTCTGGCTCCGCCCCGAATTTTGGCTAAGATTTTCAAAAAATCCTCGTAATTCAATTTGCCAACTTCCAAGGTAGTTGTCCCGCCCGGTTGGACAAATTTTGCCTGATCCAAAATCTCTTTGGCTTTTGTTTCGGTAGCCAAAAGAGCCAAAAACAAATGTTCAACCGAAATAAATTCATCGCCCATCTTCAGGGCTTCTTTTTTTGCCATTTCCAAAACCTTGGCCATATCCTGAGTTAAATAAAACTGGCCAAAGACCTGAGGAGAGTAAATCACCGGAATTTTTTCTAAAGAAAACTCAACCTCTCTTTTTAATTTTTCAACATCAACACCCAATCTTTGTAAAACCGTCAGAATAACGCTCCCTTCTTGGTTCAAAAGGGCTAAAAGTAAATGCAGGGCATCAATTTGCTGTTGGCCCCTTTCCTGGGCAATTGATTGGGCTTGCAAAATGGCTTCTTGAGATTTGTGAGTAAAATTGCCTCCGTTCATACCGAAACCGACGTACGAATTTACGAATCTTCGGTTTCGGTTACGAATAAATTATTCGTAATTGGAATGGATTCGTAATTCGTAGGGTCATTTTCTTTTTATCAAAAAATTTACAAAAAATCAAGTCAACCCCGCACCAAATTTTGTGAAGATAGTCACGGCGACGCCCTCTCCCACGAAACCCCTATTCGGGGCCGGGCGTCGCGATAGTTTAATAAAATTTATGTTAAATACAAAGCCATTGCTTAATTGAATAGCAAAATTGGTGCGGGGTAAAGCTTTGAAACAAAAAACTGAGGAAAAACCTCGATTTTAAAAAAATCATAGAGCGAGGCAACAAGTTTCAAAGTAGCTTTTAGAAAATCCTTAAGCGAGCTTGACTAAGAAGAGCGTTTCGCAGGCGAGCGGGCATGGTTCGAGCGAAGCGAGAGAGCGAGCCGAGGACATGAGCGAGCGAGCAGGCTGGGCGAGCAAGCGTGTACCAAAAGTCACATTCCCGAGCGCTACTCGCTTCTTTCGCCTAAAGTGACTTCGAAAATTTTTTCTTGATTATTCCTAAAAATTTTTAATTTTACTTTGTCTCCGGGATGATATTTCATTATGATTTTAGCCAAAGAATTCTCGGTTGTAATCTTTTCTCCATTAAATTCCAAAATAATATCTCCTTCTCTCAAACCGGCTTTTTCAGCCACCGAACCAGGATAAATTGCCACCTCCCCCGGTTTCTCCCCTCGCAAAATTAAAGCCCCGTAATTTACCGGCAAATTATTTTTCTTTTGAATTTCATCGGTAATTAAAACATATCTTACTCCCAAAAATGGGTAAACAATTTTGCCGGTAGTTTTCACTTGTTCAATATCTCTTTTTGCCTGATTAATAGGAATAGCAAAACCAATGTTTTCCGCTTCCAGAGCCATGGCCGTATTAATTCCAATCACCTCCCCTTTTAAATTCAAAAGGGGACCGCCAGAATTTCCAGGATTAATAGCGGCATCGGTTTGAATCACATCTTCTAAGGTTTCATAAAAGCCACCGCCGGAAGCGGAAACAGTTCTGCCTAAACCGGAAATCACCCCAACTGAAACCGAATTTCTAAACTCCCCCAAAACATTGCCAATAGCAATGACGGTTTGTCCAATTTGCAAATTATTAGAATCGCCAAGTTTCACCACCGGGAAATTAGTTCCCTCGATTTTGATTATAGCCAAATCCTGGCCCGGGTCTCTGGCTAAAACTTTGGCCGGAAATTTTTTACCATCGTTGGTCAAAACCGTATACTCGGCTTCTTTATCTAAAACAACGTGTTTATTTGTCAAAACCAATCCGTCAGAGGAAACAAGAAAACCTGAACCCCCACCGACTTCCTTTTTTTCCATTTCTCCCGGAACCTGAAATTCAAAAAATGGAAATTCTTCAAAGGGATTGATGTATTTTGGCACATCTTTGGTAATGACAATTGAAACAACTGCCGGTGAAGTTTCTTTTACAACATTGATGGTTTCGGCTTCCTGAGAAGTTTGGGGGAGATAAACTTCTTTCTCCTTCTCAATAACTTTTTGTTCTGGCAAAGGGATATTTAATTTTTGGAGATAATTTTTAATCTGGGAAGTAAAATAGATTCCAGAAATTGTTCCTGATAATAATCCAAAAAGAGCGGAAATGAAACTAATTAAAATTAAAATCCGGAAAAATCTTTTATTTCCCCGGACTTTCTGTTCCGAGTGAGGTGGTAATATTTTCTTTTCTTCGGGTTCTGAAATTTTTGGTAACTCTTGATTTAGCATATATTTTATTATAAGCTAATTTTTAAAAATTGCCAAATTTGTATTCAAAAATATCCTTTTTAATATCGCCGAAAAATATCATATAAATTTCAGCCAAAAAATATTTTAGATAGGTTTTAATCCATCCTTCTTTTTCAAACCTTCTTAAAGAACTGAAAACTCGAACCTTCCTTAAAATTCCAAAATTCCCAATCTTTTTTGCCTTTCTCATAAAACTGTGGTCTTCGGCAAATTTTATTTTTTCGTCAAATCCGCCAACTTTTTCAAAAATTTCTCTTTTTACCAAAATCGCTTGAGCACCGTGGGCCAGAATTTTTTCTAAAATTAAAATTGGTAAGTTGTAAAAAACTTCGAATAAAAATTTTTCAAACCAATTTTTTGCTCGCCCGCCTAAGTTTTGCTGCACAAAATTTTGGCGGGTAAAGGGTTCTAAACAAAAACTGGCTACATCTAAATTTCTTTCTTTGGATTCTTTTAATGCCCTTTCAAAAAAATCTTCTGGTAAAATTGTATCAGCATCTAAAAATAAAAACAGATCGCCTTTGGCTATCTTTGCTCCTTCATTCCTTCCTTTTGCTGGCAATCCCCCTTTGACAATTTGGCAGCCAAAACTCTTTGCCATTTCCATTGTTTTATCTCTCGATCCGGCATCAGCCACAATTATTTCTAAATCATTAAAAACCCGAGCGTTAGCGAAGGGTGAAGATGAACGAAGTTCATCGACTTTTTGATTTCGAACCGAACTAAGTAAAGATGGCAAATAATTTTCCTCATTGAACGTTGGAATGATAATTGAAATCATACCCTACGAATTACGAATTGATACGAATATACGAATAAATTGAGCGAAGGCATCCTTGCCGAAGGGAGCAGTTCTATGAGCGAAGGCTGGCTGTGAGGGAAGCATTTCGCAGCCGAGCCACGAAGGGAATCTGAATTTATCTTTAAGATCTGTAAGGCTCGGCGAGAAATAGCAGTGGCTGGAGATAAACTTCATTTTAAAACCTCAGCCAACTGCGTGCTCCCCGAACAGCCAGCCGAGCGAAATCTTGCCGAGCGATAAATCAAAACAATTTCTTTGCTTCTTGCCAAATTTCAGAGTTTCCCTGTTTTTCCTTCAACCAAAACCACCATTCACTTCCCCATAAATAAAATGTATCAAATCCGGTTTTGGTTGCAAATCCAATGTTCTTTTTGAATCTTTCTAAATTCATTGTCTTTTCTTGTTCTTCCAAAGGCAAATCGTACAATAAAACCGGTCCGAAGGGCTCGGCCTGGAGTTCACCAACAATTACTTTTTTTCCAAAGAAAAATTTTATAATTTTTGCCTTTCGCCAATAGAAAACCGGTGGCAAAGGATATTCAATATACATTTTTATTTGCCTGAAATAGACCTTCCTATACATTGTTGTTGAAGGAATATCGCCAAATCTGGCTGCATCAATCCAAAAAGAACCTTCTCCGCTATCGGCTTCGATGATTGGTTTTTGGGGATCGAGGGATTTTACCAATTCAATTTCTTTCTTTAAAAATTTTTTGTCAACCCAGGGACAAACTCCAAAAGGAAAAAATGGCTCATTTTCAACCTGCCAAGCCCAGATAGAGACCCGGTCTCTGTATCTTAAAACGATTTTCTCTATCATTTCTAAAATTTCTTTTTGTTGTTCCTTTCTATTTAAATTTATCGTCCAATCAGGAATATGGCATTCTGGCCAACGAGTCGTCTTCATCCCAATGACTAAAAAAACTTTCGCCCCTCTTTTTTCGGCTTCATTTAACTGCCAATCCAAATCATCAAAATAAAATTTGTCATCTTCGGGCTCAATTAAATCCCAATGGGCAGCAATTTTAAAATTTCTGGCTTCCAAATCGTCAAGCAAAGCCAAAAAAGTTTCTTTCCAATCTAATCCTAAATCCTTTGTATGCTTTTGTGAAAAATTTACTCCCAAAGTAATTTTTTCTGCTTTTGGCGCCTGACCGATAAAAAGATATCCAAGAAAAATCAAAATTAAAAATAACAAAGCCAATAAGAATCTTTTTAAAATTTTCTTAAACCTCATTTCATTTTAAACCCCATTTTCATATCATAATAACTTTTCGACGATCGTTAAAAAGTTATTATTCGGAATTTTACCAAAATTGCCAGGCCAATTCCGATTAACAAAATGGCAAAAATTTTTTGAAAAAGGGTTGTGCCCCTCATTTCTTCCTTTAATAATTCCGGTTTCCAAAAAGATAGAATAAGAACGAATATAAATAAGAAAACATAAATTATCCCCTCCAAAGCATTGATTAAAGGAACTTGACTGGGCCGAGCTAAGAAAAAAGCATATTGCTGGAAGACTGCTCCTAAACCGCCGATAGCCTGAGCTAAAAGAAAAATTCCTGAGATTTTTTTATCAATTCTTTGAATAAACAAATTTTTTCTAAAACTTGGCAGAACAAAAAATCCAAGCGTTCCCAATCCCCCTCCGAGTAAAACTAAGAAAAATCCGGTTAAGAAATTTACTCTCAAGAAAAGTATTTTCATTAAGAAAAAAGATACTGCAAATATGATAGAGGCTATAATTGGATACTTTAGATTTCTAAGAGAAAAAAATCTTCCGGGAACTTTTTTGAGGGAAATTAAAACAGAGCCAGACACTAATAAAATAAAAGCCAAGAATTGATATAAATTAAGAATTTCATTTTTAGGAAAGTAAAGAAAAAATAATAAAAAAGAGAAAATCGGCATTAACCCTCCGATCGCCGGCACGGCTCGGGAAACCTCACTTCTAACAATGCTCTCCATTAAGAATATGTTTCCAAGAATCTTAATGAATCCTGTTATTAGTCCCAAAATTATTATGCCTTTTACCGGTAGAGTTATTCCAAAAAGAAGCAAAAGCAAGCAAATAGGGAGGCCTATGGCTCCTATATAAAAAGTATAGACCATTGGATTGGGAATAGCTCCAACCAAAAAATAACGATCAAATAAAGAAACTATAGCAAGGAAAAGATAAGCTAAAATTGCGACTAAAAGCCAGGACATGTTCCTTCGCCCTTACGGGCTCAGTCAAATTAAAAATTCAAAATTAAAAATTAAAAATTTAAATAACGACGGCATTTTGCTCACAAATTTTGGCGTAATAGAAGGCGGAGGGGCGAATTTTTCTTTCTAAGGTTTTGTAGTTGATTTCAATTAGACCAAATCTTGGCTCAAAACCCTTTTCCCATTCGAAATTATCAATTAGAGACCAATGGAAATAACCGCGAACATCAACTTTTTCTTTAATTGCTTTATGAATCCAGTATAAATGCCCTTTAATAAAATCTTTTCTTAATTTATCTTTAGCATCGGCTAAACCGTTCTCGGTAATGTAGATGGGCTTCCCATATTTTTTTAATTCTTTCAAAACAAAATATATTCCTTGGGGAAAAACCTCCCAGTCAATATCTGAAACTATTTTGTTTTCGTTTTTATTTTGGGAGGGAAATTTAATTTTTTGATGGAAATAATAATTTAGGCCAATAAAATCTAAATGATTTTTAATTCTATTTAAGAAAAATTCGTTCCAGAAATAGCGATTGAGCCAGACGTTGAATCTATCGAGAAGAGATTCTTGATTGAATGGCTCAAAGAAAATATTATTTTTTGCGATTCCAATTTTGACCTCTTTTTTAATTTTGTGAAATTCTTCAAAAATTTTTTTATGTGCAGAAATTTGATTTTTGACCACTTTTGAAAAAGAGAGGAAACTTTTCTTTTTTGGCGGCCAGGCCCCTTCCAAATAGCTCTTTGAAGCATAAACCATTGGCTCATTAATCGTTATCCAAAAATCAACAAAATTGTGGTATTCTTTTAACATTTTTTCGGCAAAACGGGTAAAATAAAAAACAACTTTCTTATTTTCCCAGCCACCAATTTCTGAGAGCCAAAGAGGATTAGTGAAATGATGCAAGGTCAACATTACTTTAATTTTTTTCTCTTTCAACGCAAGCAAAACTTTTCGATAATGCTCGATTTCTTTTTGACTGAACTCCCCTTCTTTGGGTTCAATCCTCGACCACTCAATTGAAAAACGATAGGCGTTTTGATTGAGAGATTTTATCAAATCAAAATCTTTTTCATATAAATTATAATGGTCGCACGCCCGACCCGCTGGAAACTCATCTGCCCAATCACAATTTTCAATCCCTCCTTCAACCTGATAAGCCGACGTAGCTGTACCCCAGAGAAAGTTTTCCGGGAATTTTAGCATGCGAACAGCGCAACCCTCAGCCTTCGGCTTCGGGGTATGCGAACGCGCCCGTGCGAATTTATTCATTATTTAAGTATACTAAATATCGCGGACCTCCTCACTATTGACAAAATTTATAGAGGTGCTATAATTAAGATATAAGAATAGCTCTTTGAAAAATAAAAGGGGAGGAATCTTAGATGGCTATAATCTGTTTATCAAATCTTGGTAGATAGATTCCGGCCATCTAAGAAGAGGAGGTGGCATAAAAATGTCAGAAAAAATTCAGATAACAAGTCCGGAAGACGAAATATGTCGGGAACAATAAAAATTAGAGGATTCTTCAAGATGTAATCCCGTCAAATATTGCCATGGCATTTATTTGACGGATGTACAAGGTCGGGTGTTACACAGACGTTAAATCGCTTCCACTT
>Ga0100393_10006344_pt1 | contig 10540 bp, 9 predicted proteins | sample CryGeymeta201517_FD_81546 | JGI IMG/M metagenome (GOLD analysis project Ga0100393, IMG submission 81546) | Groundwater microbial communities from Crystal Geyser aquifers in Utah, USA - Crystal Geyser metaG 2015-17 | ecosystem: Environmental > Aquatic > Deep subsurface > Groundwater | place: USA... | reverse complement strand
ATTTAGTGCCTTGGTTTTGTAAGCATCACTGTCGTCCTGATTAAACATCAATAGGGCTGGTGCAATCGCATTTACTTTTACTTTTGGCGCTAGTGCCCGGGCAAAACTAAAGGTTAAGTTGGTTAACGCGGATTTTGACGCGGCATATGCCATATGTTTACTGCTTCCTACACTGGCAACAAAATCGGTAATATGAATAATGTCAGCAACGGAATTGTTGGCCAGCAGTGTCGCTAAAGCCCGGTTAATAATGTAAGGCGCTTTAGCATGTACAGCCTGCATCGCATCATAAATAGCGGCATCATTTAACACATTGTCGCTAACATCGGTTATAGCATCCGCACGCCAGTCAGAAGCATTGTGAATTACCGCTCTAAGTTTTTGATAATGCTGTTTAATATGTGAAATAAACTCACTGAGTTGCTCAGTATCACAGACATCGAGTTGATAACAGTTTATGCCCGCGTCCCGCATTTGCTGCACACCTGCCTTTTCACTGCGATAGGTTGCTAACACCTGAAACCCAGCTTGTTTTAGCGTTAAGGCGCAGTGCAAACCCAGCCGTTGTCCTGCACCGGTAATAATAATAACGTCAGACATGAGTATTCCTGTAATCGAGAAATCTGAACAAGCTGTAACCAATACGTTACGCGGCTGCTTTGGTTTAGTGTATGGCAAAGAAACTTGGTTTAAACCAATATTCAACTAAAACAGTATTAGTAAGCAGTTAACAAAAATAGTAAGCGCTGTCTCAGTGCAATGACAAACAGAGGACACATTATGACGACGAGCAGACGACGTTTTTTAAAATTATCAGCCGGTGGTATTGTTGGCTTGAGTGTGGGGGGCGTGAGCTTAAGAGCGTTTGCCGCTGAACATGTTGATCCGGAAAACCCGCAGGCTAAAGCCTTACAGTATGTACATAAGTCGGCTAAAGAAGGGCAAAATTGTGCAAATTGTATTTTGCTACAAGGCAATGCCGGTGAGGCATGGCGGCCATGCGGTGTATTTCCAGGCAAACTGGTAAACGCCGAAGGTTGGTGCGCCGCCTGGGCGAAAAAGCCGGGTTAATAGATTTCAGTTGTGGGCAAACCGGCTCGATGCGTTAAATTTGGCCGGTTTGCGCAACGCTATTAAGCAATCAACACTCTATAATATTTACCGCTAAACCACCTCGTGAGGTTTCTTTGTACTTGGTTTGCATATCTTTACCGGTATCCCACATGGTTTTAATCACTTTATCCAGTGACACTTTTTGATCGCCACTACCGCGAAGTGCCAACCGTGAGGCGTTTATGCCTTTAATTGACCCCATGTCGTTGCGCTCTATACAAGGCACCTGTACCCAGCCACCAACCGGATCGCAGGTTAAGCCCAGGTTATGTTCCATGCCAATTTCCGCTGCGTTTTCTACATGTAACGGTGTGCCGCCCTGAATCTCTGTTAACGCAGCGGCTGCCATTGAGCAAGCAACGCCAACTTCGCCCTGACAGCCTACTTCAGCACCGGAAATAGAAGCATTTTTCTTATACAAAATACCAATAGCTGCTGCAGTAAGCAGATACTGTACGGCGATATCGGGAGTTACCGGTTGAATAAACTTGTCGTAGTACATTAACACGGCGGGAATAATACCCGCTGCACCGTTGGTTGGTGCGGTTACAACGCGGCCGCCTGCGGCATTTTCTTCATTTACTGCCAGCGCAAACAGGTTAACCCAGTCCATAACCTGTAACGGATCGCTGCTTTTCTCGGCCATCAGCTTTTTAGACAACGCTGGCGCGCGGCGTTTCACTTTTAAACCACCAGGTAATATACCTTCAGTTTTAATGCCTCGTTCAATACAAGCGCGCATGGTAAGCCAAATATTGTTTAGCTCATCAGTAATTTGTGCCGGAGTGCGTAACACTTTTTCATTTTCCAGCATCAGGCCGGCAATCGACAAACCATGCTCTTTACACAAGGCTAAAAGCTCTGCGCCCGACTCAAACGGAAATGGCGGCGGGTTAGCCGCAGCAAATTGGCTTGCCGCTTGTTTTTCTTTGGCAAAATCTTCAGCTTTAACAATAAAGCCGCCGCCAATAGAAAAGTACACATCGCTTAGTACGATGTTTTTATCTTTATCAAAGGCAATCAGCTCCATACCGTTGGAATGCTCTTTAAGCGTTTTACGACGGTGAAACACAATGGCACCTTCACGAGGAAAGCTAACCGGTTGCTGTTTACCCAGCCTGATTTGCTGCTCGTCGTTAACCTGCTTTAACAGGCCCGGCACGGTGTCTGGGTCAACAGTTTCGGGCAAATAGCCCGCCAAGCCTAAAATTACCGCTTTGCCTGTGCCATGGCCAATACCGGTTTGGCCCAATGAGCCATAAAGCTCAACCTTAACACTGGCTACCTTGTCGAGTAGGTTTTGTTCGGTTAAATCGTCGGTAAATTTTTTTGCTGCCCGCATTGGGCCTACGGTGTGCGAGCTGGAAGGGCCTATGCCGATACTAAACATGTCAAAAGCGCTGATAATCATAATAATGTCTGTTGTCTGCTAATCAGAATGAAGGCATTGTAGCCCAAGGCGGCGGGTTTCGTAAGCCGGTTGGTAACTGGTCGGTGCTTATTACAGATGAGAAAAACTAATGGGTTAGGGAAGCCATAAGTAAAATTTGTTAAACGCCTTTTCCTCTGTAAGTTATTTTGAAAAAATTGTTATCGCTAATAAAGCTGGCTTTAATTGACAGGACTCAGTCTAGAGAAGAGAATTATCCGGGTTTTCTTTTCAGTCATTAAAGGGATCACAATAATTACGCATGAGCCGTTGCCAAATGCTCTTAAGAGCAACCATTTTATTTTTATTGTGTTCGTGGTCTTTTGTTGCGATGGCAGATGCACCATCACCGGACTCTCAAATAACACTGGTTAATAACCGCTTATTTTTACTCGATGACGTAAAATCCAGCTTAAATCCTCAGCAAGCGTTTACCGCGTTCAAACACAATGAGTTTACTCAAAATAATCAAAATAAAGTGAGTTTCGGTTTTACCCAAAACACAATCTGGGCGGTATTACCCGTTGAGAATTCCGCTGACGTGCCTCTGCCAAGCGTTATAAAAATTGACAATGCCTGGCTAGATAATATTGATCTGTATTTTTTTGCTGCCGACGAATTAATTAACCGGGTGTCGATTGGCGATAACGTGCCTCTTACAGAACGTTCGCGCCAAGAACGGATGCCCTCGGTTGCGCATGAATTTCCCACAGGCACGTCTCATGTGCTTTTTCGGTTTAACTCTCAAGACCCTATGACCATTCCTATCTATCTAGGTAGCGAAATGGCAATGGCCTCGACCTTTGCTAAAAATGCTTATTTTTATGGTGCTTTGTATGGTGGGTTACTGATACTGCTTATATACAATCTCGCCTTGTATTTTTATTTAAGAGAACTCAGGTATTTACTCTATCCTATCTATTTATTGGCGTTTACTGCATTCAATTTCACTTATACCGGACATGGTTTTTGGCTGGTTTGGTCAGGCTCGGTAACCATGCAACAGTGGTTAATGCCTGGCCTGATGTTCTGTTATCTGTTTTCGGCAGTAATGTTTACTTTAGGCTTTTTAAATACCCGTACTTTTTTACCCGCTTTACATGGCTATAGGCACCGAATATATGTCAGTTTAATTGTCATAGCCGGGCTTATATTTTTGTCTGGCAATCGCTCGTTTATCATAATGATTCAGTTGGTCATGTTAACAATCCTATCTGTATGGATGCTAATGATTGGATGCTTGGCGTACAAAAACAAAGATCCCCTAGCCAAATTTTTTATCCCCGCAGTCATTATGGGAGCCGGAGGGGCTACTATTTCCAGTTTTGCGACCTGGGGAATTATTCCTTATTCGCATTGGGCGTTTCGAGGGATAGAAGTGGGTATGCTGTTAGAGATGTCATTGCTGTCTATATCTCTTGGTTTTAATTTCAAATTAACTCAAGAGGCTCGTATAAGCGCAGAAAGTAATGCACTGCACGATCCTTTAACTAACTTGTATAATCGCCGTGCATTTTCCCAGCTGGTTCACCCAAGTTGGGAGTTAGGAAAAAGGAACAATAACCCCATGTCTATCATGTTGATGGACTTAGATTGGTTTAAACGAATTAATGACCAATTTGGCCATGCTGTAGGAGACAAAGTGCTAGAAGGTGTGGCTAAAGAAATTAAAAGCCGCATACGGGATTCTGATATCCCACTGCGATGGGGTGGAGAGGAGTTTTTGATATTTTTACCCAATACCAATAGTGTTCAAGCTAAACAGCTAGCAGAAGATCTGCGCGCGAAAATTGAAAATATTAAAATTGATAACATAGGCAACGTGACGATGAGTATTGGTGTTGTTAGTGCGACGCCTGATCAAATCGACTTGGAGCAATTAGTTAATTTAGCTGACGAAGCACTTTACTCGGCTAAGGAACAAGGCAGAAATATAGTGATTGTGATGACTTATAGCAAACCTACTGCTAATGAGCGCAGATATTCATAATCTGGCGCCACTAAATCTTCCTTTTTACGCCCCCTTTACTCACTCTCCTCCTTCTTAGCTATTGATCTAATATCAACGTCCATATACAATTTTGCCACTAAAATTTTAGGTGTTTTTAATAATTGTGAAAAATAAATTTCTCCTTGCTTTTTTTATACTTATTTCGTCATTTCAATGTTTTGCTGATACTTATTATGTTGGTCTCGATTATACGATGACAGGTATCGAGCTTAGTGGAGAAAAAGCTGAACCAGATGCAACTGCAATACGATTGGGGGCCAGTAATAATAATATGGCTCTTGAAGTTCAATATCTCACCTCAAATAAAACAGAAAACATCTATAGTATGACGTTCGATTTAGACCAAAGTGTTGGACTTTATTTTGTTCTGCAATCTGACATTGATGATGGCTACGGCATAAATGTTTCATTAGGTTATGCCATGAATAAAATGGCTGTTTCTGGTCCATCGGATACATATAATGGTGAAGACAATTATGATGGTTTTTCATGGCGAATAGCAATACATCGAGAAATTCCTTACTTAGAACAGGCCCAAATTAGGCTTGCTTACCAATCGCTATATAAAGATAGCAATATTGAAATAACAGGCATATCCCTTGGTATTACATACCAGTTTTAGCATCTGAACATTTGCTACAAAAAGGCATTTTCATGAAAATCAAATCATTTATCAACTTTCAAAAGTTGTCATTTATTGCTGTATTATCTATTTGTGCTGTAGTGACCGCATGTGGCTCTGATAACAATTCGGATAAATTAGCTAAAGCTGTAAAGTTGGAAAGCCAACGAGCTCAGGGTACTCTTATTGAGTCAGTTACAATACTTGGAGATAGCACACGATTGAAAGCTGGTGAAACACATCAACTTAGTGCTTCCGGAGTAGACAGCAATAATGAAACAAGGGATATAACTAACGAATTAACATGGGAATCAAGTGATACTAGCATCGCTACCGTCAATAATGCAGGTCTAGTGACAGCAGTCGCTAATTCTGATATCAATCAAGGTATAGTTATCATAGCAGGTACAACGATTAATGGTATTTCAGGCGAAGGCGAAATTTCTGTTAGTGATGTTGCCGTAACGACAATAAGTCTAAAACAAATCACTCCGAGTTCTGGCAGCATAAATACCTGCATTGACGCTTATATTAGTGGAGATGTTGGCTATGTAGACGGTTATACTTCGTTAAATACAATAAAAGGTATGAACTTCAGTTTAGACAGTGACTCCACTGCGATTGTTACTTCTAAAGGTGCACTATATACATCTGCGGCGCAATTGGAAACTAGCACTATTACGGCTCGTATTGGCGATATTTATGGACAATTAACCGTTGCTGCTGATCCTATTAATTTAGAAACTCTTGATATACTTTTTGATGATGAAGTTACTAAAATCATTACTTTAAATGTTGGTGAACGTATTCAAGTTAATGGCCAAGCTAATTTAGACCCTACCTTTTCTACCAAGCAATATTCTATAGACAATTCTATTTCATGGTCACAAGGCGATCACGAACTAATAGGTATTACAAACTCTGGTGACAACAAAGGCACTATTTTAGGCCTTGCGCCAGGCGTTACTACATTGATAGGAAGCTGTGGCGGCAAAGAAGCAAAAGCCACAATTGAAATTAAAGGCGAATCTACAATTGATTCTTTAAAAATTAATGATGGTAGTGACATTATTACAATAGCGCCATCAGAGTCTATAGAACTCATACTAACCGCAAATTACAACTCTGCGCCCAACAGCATGAATGTTTCAGAATTTGCGCAATGGAACCTTAATGGTAGTGACTTATTTGATGCTGAATTGACGGCTTTAGGCACAGACAAAGCAAGTTTTAAGTTAACTAGCTCAGCAAATAATAAAGGCAGTGCCATTATCTCTGTTATTTATGACAACATTATCAGTAGTGTACGTATCAATGTAGAATAATACTCTTAGACTTGTAGAATTTATAAGGACGGGCGATGTGTTGCTTCGAGTCTCTCATAAAGAGACGCACGAGCAAAATGTCGAAATGACGCTGGATGCTGTACAGTATTATGTAGAGTTTTTAACAGAGCAACTTGGACCATTTCCTGGAAAGTCATTTACGATAATTGAAAAGCTGGATTTTGGTCCTGGCGCCTATGCGCTACCACAACTGATATTAGTTAGCAGTAAGATTGGATTTAGAGTTGATCAGAATAATGAGCATCCCTTCAGTCATCTATACGGCGAGCGGCGCACGAAACTGTAGTGGCATTCAATGGCAAGGCACAGCCAAGGATCTTGGTCGGTTTACCGGACACAATGTCAGTAATGAGCTGCCAGTAGCCGCTGAAATTACCTTTAAGAATAACCAGCGCTGCACACCGAGTATTCAAGTGATATTTGGTGGTAGAAACAATAAGGCCCATGCGCTTATGTATCTGCGTGCGCTTCGCATTTTACTTCAGCAGCCAAAGTAACTATCGTGAGCCGTTAGTGTTGTTATGCACCCAGCCTTGTCCGGTTCAATACGACGGTCAGCAAATAGTGACTTTTGGCACTGTGTGTTAACGCTGCATTAGTTCACTATTGTTGTAGATTAGAGTTCCAACAAGGTGAAAAACATGACAACACTGAAAACACTTGCAGTTCTACTTCTGAGTTTGCTGATTTTCGGCTGTGGCTATTCAAAAAATGTTCAGCTGCTGTTGACGGGGGATTTAGAAGCTGACAAGCCGACAACTATTCCGTTTGATTACAAAAAAGATTTGATCATTGTGCAAGGCACTATAGGCAAAAAGCCAGGACAATTTTTGTTGGATACGGCAGCATTTGATTCAAAAATTGAACGCTCATTCGCAACGGCATTGCGCCTTAATCCAGTTACGACAAAAAAAGTTACTACAGCTCAAGACGTTGATGGTGAAGTCTCGGTCACACAGATACCCGAGTTTGTATTGGGCCAAGCCAAGTTTACCAAAACAAGTGCCGGTATATTAACCTTTGGTGATACATCCGCAACACAGTGCATTGCGCCTCAGGGACTGATTGGCGCAAATTTAATGAGCAGAGGTTATTGGAAGATTGACTACCAGGCACAAACGTTGTCGATCAGTGAGCACCCCTTGGCGCTCCCTGATAACGTGACAAAGCTTGACTTCAAGCACCCCACGTTATCTGCAGTGCCTGCCATTAAATTAAAAGTCGCCGGTTTAGAGGTTAGCGGCGTACTGTTCGATACCGGTTACAATGGTGGTCTGGTATTACCCAGAAATTTAGCCGATCGCTTTGATTCCAGTTCTTCAATGAATATTCTTGATCAGTCCACGTCTGGAATTTTCGGTACCAATCAAGACGACATTGTTGTTAAACAACTTGACGTTGAAATCGGCGCGGCAACTATGAGCATACCAGTTGAATTCTCAAGTTTAGATAAAGCGTTGTTAGGCAACGACATCCTGGAGCACTTTGACGTCTATCTTGATTATCAGCAAGATGCCATTTACGTGCTGCAACGAACGGAAGTTGAAGTAGATTCTCCAAGATCCTTTGTAGTAGGTATTGCAACCAATAACGAATGGGTCGTTAATCGCGCGCTGGCATCGCATCCGTTCAAACTTGGCGACCGCATTCGTACCATTAATGGCAAAAAACCAAACGATTTATACACCGATTTTTGTGACTACTTCCTCAACCTTGATCGTCTGCTGGGTAGCGACAACCTTACGCTTGAAACCACAAAAGGCGAAATAATTGAACTCAAACAGTAGATTTTCTGCTGGTGAATAAGCGTAAATGCATAATTAATTGTAACAATGCCAAAATACTGACACTTCAGTAACAGATGTTCGGTTGTTCTGCGGATCATGTGAAACCCCTGTCTGGTGGTAGATTCAGACAGAGTAAAAAGATTTAGCTAAGCGTGGAATGTGCGGTTGGCGATACGTTTACTTATGCGCTATTGAATTGCCCCGGCTGATGGTTTAGGTTGCTAACGCTTAATGGCACTAAATTGTGTTTAAATGTAGAGAAGATCATGCTTAGTTTAGAGTCGGCGATCCTGATTATTGGTATTGTGCAAGGCGTTTTTCTGATACTTACGCTTATGGCAAAGTCATCTAAAAAGCATCAGGCTAATCGTTATTTAGTGCTGTTATTAAGCGCTTTTGTCATGGCGCTGTCTGCCCAATGGCTATCGGTCTCGGGCTACGCCGAAAACATGAAGCCGCTGTTCGTCATCGCCAGCAGCGTCGTGTTTTTGTTTGGCCCCTTGTTATACTTTTACGTTAAAAGCTTAACGTTGTCAGCGGCTAAAGTCCGTTTTTCCGGCGTGCCTCATCTCGTACCGTTTTGTTGTTACTTAGTGTTGGTGTCTTATGCTGCTTTTGTTAGCACGGCAGAGTTAAAAATTGTCACTGATGAATCATTAAACGACTTTTCCGCTGCCCAGCTGTTACTACCCTTACTAAAATTGGCCCACGTTATCAGCTACACGGTTGTCTGCTTGATACTACTTATTCGCTATGCACGCCGCATCAAACAGTGTTTCTCTAATATTGATAACATCAATTTGCTCTGGTTACGCAACCTGGTTATTGGCTTTATTCTGTTTGAGTCTGCATTAATAGCCGCACTGCTGTTCGATTTAAGCGCCTTTGCGGTTGCATCCAATGCCGACACCATTTTGTCTTTTGTCTTAGTGTTACTCATTTTTATGACAGGTTTCTACGGCATGCACCAGCCCGCTATTCTGCAAGCGCCGTTTGAATTTGCAACAAGCCCCCGCAACAACAGTGATAACAATATTGCAGCGCAAAACGATGACAAAATTGCCGGTCCGAAAAACCTGCGCCCTGAAGATGTCAGTATGATCAGCAGTAAACTGGCAGCACTAACATCACAGCGTATTTATTTAGATCGTTTTCTCAATTTACAGACATTAAGTGATTCTGTTGGCGTGTCCCAACACAAGATGTCTGAATATCTTAATAGTCACATTGGCATGACCTTCTACGAATATGTCAATAAAGCCCGCATAGAAGATGCCAAACAGCGTTTAATTGAGTCGCAACAGTCTATTTTGGATATCGCGCTCGATGTCGGCTTTAATAATAAAGCCACTTTTAATAAAGCCTTTAAAAGCTTTGAATCTGCCACCCCCAGCGAATTTCGGCGCCGTAATAAGGCGTAAGTCAGGTAAACATCGGCCGAATTTGCCGTAAATCAGCAAGCTTCGACCGAGAAAGACGCTTCTTGATCAGGGTTCATTGACACTGCAACTGCACTAATGCAGACAATGGGTTATCAATCATGGAAAAAAACTATCCTCTACCACACCGCTTCTTCGCGCTTTGTGAAGAGCTGGCGGTGTTTCTTGCCGGTTCGCTACTGGCGCAAATGTTATTTCAACTGGCTGGCGTCACAGGTCATCCGTTGATGGCCTTAATGGGCGACAGTCCTGATATGGTCGCTATAGCGCTCGACCTGAGCAAACTGCTTATGCTGCAATTTGCCGGTTGGTTTGCGCTTATAGTTTTTTTCAGCTGGATGAATAGCGAAAAACTTAAAGCAGAGCTAAAGCTGACACGGCATGGCTACCAGTTTATTCAGCTGGTTGTTATTGGTGTGCTGGCATGGTGTATAGGTGATATTGCCAACAAAGCCGTGTTTCTGCTTGATCAAACTTATGATCTGGGAACGTCTGTGCCATGGCGGGAAGCTTTGTTAAATGCTGAAAAGACAACTGGCTGGTGGCTGGTGATGTTTGTCGGCAGCTTCGGCTTGATCCCGATATTAGAAGAGATTCTCTGGCGTGGTTATGTGCAGTCAAAGTTGATCCGCTTCTTCTCGCCCGCGGTAGGTATCGTCATTACTGCAGGCTTATTTGTATTTAGCCATGCGCAATATCATCTGCTCGATCTTTATCATGCCTCGACCATTATTGGTTTAACAATCAGTGCCCTGGCGCTGGGCTGGATCACCCATAAAACCGGGTCTATCAT
>Ga0100393_10006332_pt1 | contig 10553 bp, 9 predicted proteins | sample CryGeymeta201517_FD_81546 | JGI IMG/M metagenome (GOLD analysis project Ga0100393, IMG submission 81546) | Groundwater microbial communities from Crystal Geyser aquifers in Utah, USA - Crystal Geyser metaG 2015-17 | ecosystem: Environmental > Aquatic > Deep subsurface > Groundwater | place: USA... | reverse complement strand
TCCTCCCGTTCCCGTAAGTGTAATAGCATTAGCAGCACCATTATCTATAACCAAATAGGCACTATTTTCTATGTTGATGTAGCCACCGTTGTTTAATACCAAACGAGATTGGGAAAAACCAATTATTGGTAATGTTAACAGTGATATGAGGAGTAGTTTTTTCATGGGGTTAGTTTTTAATTTTTGATTTATTGCTTCACATATTGAATTAATATTCGAATTTTAACAAGACCATTAGATGGATTTGCGTCTTCAAGAGCAATACCTATTATCATACCTGATTGAGTCGCTTTCATTCCAACACCAGCTTCTGATGAAGAGGTTATCATATCGCCCTTATGAATAGCACCATTTTCAGAATTAATCTTAATAAGAGTTATTCCTTCTTTAAGAAAAACATCACTTTTCTTAGCAGGATTTTTATTTCCTGTTGATATTCCTAAAATTTCTTCTTGATAAGGTTTTAATGATTGATCAAATTCACACCCATTGTTAGACGCCTCATCAACAGAAATCAAAATTGTCCCTTTTTCAAAATCTTTATGGATTCTGCGTTCTTGAGCAAAGCTATTATTTGCGAAAGTTGTAGTTAATAAAAGTGTTAGGCTAATAATTATTTGTTTCATGAGATTAATATTTAGTGTATTTCTATTATTGTTAGGTAACCATCTTGTATCCAATAACTTTCTGTTCCGCTGCTATAATCATTAGACATAGCTGTTTGAACTGTATAAGTGTGTGAGCCAGCAGTAGCTCCTGAATCATAATAAAAAATATTACCATCTCCTTCTAAAATAAACCAATCTGGGTCTTGAGTAAACATGGAGCTTCTGGCTATTTCTACTCCATCTCTCAAAACTCTAAACCAAATTGTTTCAGGAGCAAAATAGGAAAAGTTGTCTGTTTTCCAACGAATGTGAACATTTATAGATACAAAATTACCTGATGCAATTGTTCGTGTTGTTGAAAGTCCTGCTACATTAAACCATGTACCCGAAGTATAGCCTGAATTACAAGCACCACTTCCTCCATTAAGGTAAGTACTTGTATTATCACCAACATATCTTGTACATGCTGTTGCGGCAGTTTGAGAAAATCCTTGTCCTAATGAAGTAGAAGAAGCCCAAATAGGTGCTACACCTGGTCCTTGAGATACTAAAGATTGTCCGGAAGTACCGAATCCACTAGTCGCAGCAACTATGTTCCAAGGTGTTGTAGGGCTACCATTGGTTTTTCTATAATATAAAAACTGATCAAAAAAACTTCCTGATAATTGTAAAGCATAATTATTAGTATTATTACTGTGTCTAACATCTATTAAATGCCACCAACTTGAAGCACCAGTAGGATAATTGGTTGGAGAAACGGTTTCAAAAAAACCACTTTGTGCACCTGCATTTCCTTGTAAACCAGCATTATTTCTTGTTTCCGTTCTAACATTTCCATTTCCGAAAGCAAATGTTCCTGTGTTTAAGTCTAATCGATAGCCAGGGGTAGTTGTAGCGATTCCAACATTTCCTGCATTTGTCATAAACATGGTACTCACCGAACTGTTGTTTCTTATGTTAAAGCCAGATGAACCATAGTTTAGATACATAATATTATCACTCCAACGAGGCCATAAATAATTTTCATAGGCACCCCCAGCATTTTTTGCTGAGAAAGTAGCCGTATTTTCTACACCAAATACACCCCCTGAGCCACCAAGAGTTAGTTGGAAACCTGGAGTAGTTGTACCGATACCAACATTTCCAGTATTCAGTATTCTCATTCTTTCAGTGTTATTAGTTCTAAAAGCAAGTGAATTATTATCGGTAGTTCCAAGAAAATTTGTAGCAACATTGGTACCTGCGTTGCCTGTTAGTTCCCAAGCATCCCCTGTAAAAAACCTTACCCAAGTTGCCCCATTCCAGTAGTAATATCCTTGTCCGGTAGTTGCATTAGTATTATATACTAACATACTAGTAGTAGTACTTCCTACTATAGGGGCAATAGCAGCTAAGTTGGTGATATTAACCCTGGGTATCAATAGACCTTTATTTGTGGATGAAATATCTAACATAGCCCCAGCATCAGGAGCAATTCCAGTAGCATTAATACCAATGTTTTGGGCTAATAAATTGTAAGCAGTAATCTGTAAACTGATTATTGCTGCTATGATAGTTGCTTTTTTCATTTGGTATGTTATGTAAATAATATGATTATTTATTTTCAATAGCTTGTTGTAATTCTAAAATTAGTTGTTCTAAAGTCTCAACCTTCCTTATAATAACTAAGGTTTAATAGAATTGTATTCAATCATAATTCTTTTATTGTCATTTAATGAAGCTGGAGGAGTGTATTTTGGAGCAGGGGAGAACCTTGCGTTTGAATAATTAGAAATTTTTGATGTTCCGTCAGAGTATTTTACTTCTACATCTGCTCTATTTGCCACTACCATCCAACTAAAACTTATATTTGAATTACCGTTATTTAGTTCTTTTACTTCAAAACTTAAGTCTGACTTATTGAAAACGTAAACACCATTACATTCTCCTTCAAGTTGAATATATACTTTTATAGGATGATCTTTATCAACCAATATGTTTTTTGAGAAAATTGGATCTAAATTTATTTTAGCATACCCATTTTTTAGTTCTCCTACCCCATAATCTTGAAAGACAACTTCTGGTGCTTCTGGACAAGTCATTGTAACTTTTTCATTAGGAGTTAATCCATCAATAATTGTATTTACAGTACCGTTTCCAACAATTTTTCTCATAACCCAAGGTCCTGACTGCCAACCTCCAACATTTGCAAATGCTCCATCATTTTCAAAATAACCACCAAAAGCTTGTACTGTAGATGTGTTAGCATAACCGCTAACCCCTGGTCCACTATCAGCTGTCCCACCCATACCAGCTCCAATAGCCCAAGTTCCACCTGAAGCATCATTTTGTCCAACACCAATAAACGATGTGCCGCCTGTGTTTGTATTAATAAATCTAACCCAAGGGAATGCTCCGTCATTAAAATTTGCTTCCATTTTTATAACTCCAAAGGGAGAGTTAGCAATAAAAAAACCTATTTGGTCTGTTCCTCCATTTATACTAAAAATATTCGCTTGATTATTACTTTCAATTCGAAAGTCATAATCATAACTAAGTTCATTAAATACTGAACTTGTTGTGGTTAGTCTCAATCTCTCTAGACCACTTGAAGCAAACCCTAATGTATTAGTTGTTACTCTATACATACCTATGTCAGGGTCTGTACTCCAAGAATAGAAAGGTGCAGTCGCAGAACCATTACCATTGGCTTGTAATTGGTAGCCATTAGCTAATCGTAACCTTAAAATATTTCCAGTTCTAAAATCTAATGCTTGAGCGTCTGTAGTTCCTAAAAAATTTGTTCCAGAAACAGTACCCGCATTCCCTAAAATGCTCCAATCTAATCCACCAGAACCACCAACAGCAACCCATCTAGTACCATTCCAATAATAATAACCTGGGGTTACATTGTTAGGAGTCACACCAGCAGTAGCGGTATTGTAAACCAATAAGGAAGTAGCTGGAGCAGCTATAGGTCCTGCTGCATTTGTTGCAGTAAGAGCAACACGAGGAACCAATAGTCCCTTATTGGTGAAATTAACATCTAATCCTGCACTTGCAGCAGGAGCTGCACCAGTTGCGTTAATGCCTATGTTTTGGGCTTGTAAATGTAAATTGTAAATTAAAAATGGACAAACCACTACAAAAAGGATGATTTTTTTCATAATTTAGTAAGATTAATGAAACATATTTCAAATGCTGACAACAAATATAAAACATAAATAGCAAAAAAACAATAGTTTAACTAAAAAAAAATAATAATTTAACACATTGTTGTTTTTTATCTAAAAATTTAACAATTAGATAGACGAGAATTAATTTAAAGAGGTTGCTTTATGTTGATAAATAATTGAAATTGTTTTAAAGATTAATTCAATGAAAATGAATTTTTTTTAATATTTGGTTAAATGACTGTCCGACTGTCCGTATGGTTACCTATTTTAGTCATTGATTTTCTTCATTTACCCCAAACCTAAAGGGTGTGAAGAAAATCAATTTGCTCCCTTTAGGGTTGGGGTAATCAAATTTATATTCAAAACATTGGTAAGCAAACGGATCTACATATTTAGTTATCTTAACCTGTCGGCTGAACGAACCAACTCGTCATCTTTTTTAATAAAATGAATAGCGAGGTAAGTAAATAATAAAGAAAGAATAGGAATGATAATGCCTATTTTGTAGTTGATTAGAAGATGCTCTTCGTTGGTTGTAATCCTAGATGTAGCGGCTTCGCTGTAAATGAAAATAGCAACTAATTTTAGTGTCAAAAGTAAAAGAATCAATTTAGAAAGCTTTAATTGTAAGCCTCTGTTTTTATAAAGAAAAATAATATAAGTAGCTAAAAGCGTAATGATTCCAGCTAGTACACCTACCCCCATATTTTTAAAAACGATTTCATGGGAGTTTTCTTCTGTAATGAAAACGTAATAAGCATTCATTGTAAAGAAGTTTTCGTAATCGATAAGTTCTATTATTGGTGTGAAAGAAAATACTATCCCTAAAAGAGCAACTAATAATAAAAACAAACTTTGAATACGTTGTATCATAATTTTTTAGTTTTGGCAAAACTACATAATTTTTTAGTTGGTTGTTATTAGTTGATAATTAAAACTAAGTACTTTAGTGTATTTTACTTAAGTGATTTGAGTATACACTAATAAAAACAGTGTTAATATTCGTGAATTCGTGGCATTTAAACGGATTTTAATGAGTACCCAACTATTGTGAGGTTTCGTCTAATAAACGCTTAAACTTATAAACTAAATAAAATAAATTTGTAAAGTTGTTGAACTAACATTAGTTTTGTTTATCGTTTATACAGAAGTTATTTAAAGTCCAAATAGTAAGAATGAAACAAAAAATTGTAGTTTTTACAGGTGCTGGAGTGAGTGCTGAAAGTGGTATCCAAACTTTTAGAGATGGCGATGGCTTATGGGAAAATCATGATATTCAGGAAGTGGCAACTCCCGAAGCATGGAGTAAAAAACCTAAATTGGTGTTAGATTTTTATAATGAACGAAGAAAACAGGTGTTGAAAGCAACACCAAACGAAGCCCATAAAACACTTGTATTGTTAGAGCAATTTTTTGATGTTCAGATTATTACTCAGAATATTGACGACTTACATGAAAGAGCTGGTTCTACAAAGGTGTTGCATCTCCATGGAGAAATTTTAAAAGCCCGTAGCACTTTTGATGATCAATTGTATGATTGGAAAAAGCCAACACTAAAATTAGGAGATAAATGTCCGAAAGGTTACCAACTTCGTCCGCATGTGGTTTGGTTTGGAGAGTCTGTGCCGAACATGATAGTAGCTGCTAATTGTTGCGAAGGAGCAAATTTACTCATTGTTATAGGTACTTCGTTGAATGTTTATCCGGCAGCTAATATTGTAAATTTTGTTCCAGAAGATTGTAAAAAGTATTTAATAGACCCCAAAATTCAGCAATCATTTATTGGTAATAATATTGAGCTTATTGAAAAAAAAGCAGGCGAGGGTGTTGTGGAATTGGTTAACCAGTTGTTGTCTTTGAAAGAAAATGTTTAGGGATTAAAATTTGTTTTTGAAATCGCCCCAATATTTCTTTTTAATCCACTAAATTTTGTTCTTTTTACGGCAGATTTTCTAAATATTTCCTGAAATACTTCTTCTGTAATTTCTTCCCATTCTTTTTTGGAGTAATTCAATAACCTATTATCTGGAGCAAAAAGTGGTTCTTGGTGTGGGGTAGAAAACCTATTCCAAGGACAAACATCTTGGCAAATGTCGCAACCAAATATCCATTCGTTAAAATTTTTAGTGTGTTCGTTGGGCAATAATTCATCTTTTAATTCTATGGTAAAGTACGAAATACATTTGCTTCCATCAATACTATTATTAGGTAAAATTGCATTGGTCGGACAAGCATCAATACAAGCAGTGCAAGAACCACAGTAATCTTTAATGGGAGCATCGTATTGTAATTCCACATCCAAAATAATTTCTGCCAAAAAGAAAAAAGAACCTTGTTTTTTGTTGATTAACATGGTATTTTTTCCTATCCAGCCCAAACCACTTTTTTTTGCCCAAGCTCGTTCTAAAATTGGGGCTGAATCAGTAAAGACACGAGCATTTACTTCTCCAATTTCATTGAAAATGAGTTGTAACAAAGTTTTTAGTTTATCTTTTATAATGAAGTGATAATCTTGTCCGTAAGCGTATTTACTGATTTTATAAGTGTTGTCTTGTTGTTCTTTTTCAGGGAAGTAGTTGTATAATAATGAAATAACGGATTTACTTCCTTCTACTAATTTGGTGGGGTCTAATCGTTTTTCAAAATGATTTTCCATGTATTGCATCTTGCCGTGCATGTTGTTGGAAAGCCATTTCTCAAGTCGAGGAGCTTCCTCTTCCAAAAATTCTGCTTTAGCAACACCACAAAAGGAAAAGCCTAATTCATAGGCTTTTTGTTTGATAAATCTTGTATTCCTTTCAGTAGAATTTTTAATCAAAATTTTAGCTGTTTTGGTTTTTTATGGTAAACATACGTTCTCCCGAATCATTAAAAGGTCCAGGAATTAGTTTTTTATCCTTATCAAGTAAACGTAAACGAATGGTATTTTCTTTTTTTGTCAATCCTTCTATTTGGTAAGCAGCCCATTTTTTGATGTAAAAAAAGGTTTCATTAATTATAACTTCTAGTTGGTTACCATTTTCAGAAAGCGAAGTATTGAGTAGGCAAAAATCTATGATAGCTTGGTTGTTTTGAGGTAAATAGTAAAACAAATGAGGTGCTTTTGTGTTAAAAATTGGTTCATCAAAAAGTACAATATTTTCCAAAAAAGTTGCTTTGTTGGTTTTGATAGCCAACTTGTTTTTATCAGTTAAAAAAGCTAAAAAAACATTGTTTCCAGTTAAAAATTCTTGTTCAAAAATAGCTGAAGAATGTGTTTGAATGGTGTAATTATTTTGAATAGTTGTTATGCCAAAGTTTTGGTTGTTTTCAATAGTAAAATGAAGGGCATTCAATCCTTCTTTAAAGGGCTGATTTTTTAGCGAAAGTGAAGCGTCAGGATATTGCTGTGCTTTAATTTCTGTAAGCGAAATTTCATTAACAATATAATTTTTAATTTCTTTATCTGTTTTTGGTTCAATCAGTTGAAGGGTTTCTGATTGCTCTTTGTTGTCCCTATAACTATCGGGATTGTTTTCCTTTTCAGTATTGCACGAAAGAAAGATTACAACAACACAAGAAAGAAGGTAAATTTTATTTTTCATAGACTATTGAAAATTAAGAATCAACTGATTTTTTTCAACCGCTTCGCCTGTGTTAACAGAAATGTTTTTAATTACTCCGTCAGTTGGCGATTTTATAGCATTTTCCATTTTCATAGCTTCTAAAATAAGCAATGTATCTCCTTTTTGAACAGTTTCCCCTTCTTTTGCAAGTAATGAAAGTACTAAGCCAGGCATTGGAGCTTTTAATTCAGCAACTTTGGTGATTAATAAATTATCCATTCCTAATATATGTAGCAATTCATCATATTTATTTTGCAATTGCATTTTGAACTTAACACCGTTTACTTTTACAAAAACAGTTTTTTCATCACTATTGAGTTTTAACAACTCCAAATTGTAAGATTTATCATCCTTTATAGCATGAAAAAGATGGTCTTTTATTTTTATCACATTCCAAGAAAACAGTTCGTTGTTTAATTTTCCTTTCAAAGTGCTTTTGTCTAGCTCAACTTTGTATTCATTTTTATTTTCAGCAATTACTTTAATTACATGCATAAATAGTACTTTTATTTTTTTGAATAATAAGTTCAAAAATAAGTATAAAAACGATGTATTCATGCCATTAAATTATAAAAAATTAGGAACAGGACAACCATTAATTATTATTCATGGACTTTTTGGGTCATTAGACAATTGGATGACTTTTGCAAAAACAATGTCAGAAAATCATGAAGTGTATTTGATTGATGCTAGAAACCATGGGCAATCTCCTCATAGTAATGTATTTAATATACAAGTTATGGCAGATGATTTGAAAGAATTTATAGATGAGAATCAATTGATTAATTCCATAATTTTAGGTCATTCCATGGGAGGAAAAATAGCCATGCAATTTGCAATAAACTATCCTTCAAAAATTGATAAATTAATAGTCGTAGATATTGCTCCAAAAGCATATCCAGTGCATCATGAGTTGATTATTGAAGGGTTGCAAGCATTGGATTTTAATGTGATAAAAACAAGAAATGCGGCAGACGAAAAATTATCAGCATACATTCCTGAGTTCTCTGTGCGTCAATTTTTACTTAAAAATTTATATTGGAAAGAAAAAGAACAGTTGGGTTTTCGGTTTAATTTAGAAGTAATTGCAAAAAACATTCATCATGTTGGAGAAGCATTAGTAACCAATGGTAAATCATTTAATAATCCAACTCTTTTTGTAAGAGGAGATAAATCCAATTATATTTTAGACAGTGATATGGATGAGATTCAAAAGATTTTCCCCAATTCAAATCTCATAACTATTAAAGATTCGGGACATTGGATACATGCCGAACAGCCTGAAGCATTTTTATCGATGATAAAAAAATTCATCTCATAAAAATTCTTTTTGCAACTAAATTTCCTATTGCAACGTCAAATTATTTATAACTAATTAATTTCTTTATATATGTTAATTATTGCAATACGTAACATTTTTTGTATTATTGTCGTAGTTATTCTCTTAATAAAAAATAAGTGATGAATTTTAGAAAAGATAGTATATTGGTATCTAAACTATTAGTGGTTTTGATGCTAGCAATTAATTCTTTTGCAGCCGATTTATATTGGGTAGGAAATAGTGGAAACTGGAATGATGCTTCGCATTGGTCAACAATTAGTGGTGGAAATGGTGGGGAGGGAGTTCCAACAATCAACGATAATGTAATCATCAATGAGCAATCGTTTAATCAAACAGGTGTTATTACCGTTCAGGGTAACATTAAAGCTAATAGTTTTAGTTTTTCAGCAACACAAACAGTCAATTTTTCATCTCAAATTGCTGCTTCATTTCAACTAGCAGAAAATTTTTCTGTCAATGATTTTTTTGTCAATGATTTTTTTGGGAAAATCATTTTTACATCTAACCAAGACAATTCCTTCATAAAAACAAGCCGAACAACTTTTTTGGGTGATGTTGAATTTAATGGCTCAGGTTCATGGAACATGATGGATGATTTTATATTAACCGATTCCAACTATATTTATTTGAAACAAGGAGAAATCATTGCTAATAATATTTCCATATATACAGGAGGTGTGATTACAGAAGGCAATGCTTCTAAAAAATTAACATTAATAAAAGCGGTTCTTTATAATCACGAAAAAGCATTATTCAATGCTCCTAACTTTTCTTATGTAAATACAGCATCAACTTTAATCGTTTACCGAAAAGCCTCTGAGATTAATCTTGGGAATATTGATGAGAAAACGGTTACCATGAGCAATGGAACAACTATGCGAAATCCTTGTGGGTCTCCTGCTTTCACATTAACTACAACAGTTATTACTAATTATAATGGGTTTGGCGTTTCTTGTCAAGGTGCTTGTGATGCTACTGCGGTAGTTTCAATAAGTGGAGGTGTAGGTCCATTTATTATTTCTTGGTCTGGTGGTACTCCTTCTTCTGGTTTAGGAGATACAACTTTTATGGTTTGTCAAGGAAATCTTGGTGTTCAGGTTACTGATTTAGGGCAAAATCCTCCGTTTGGTACTCAATGTACAGATCAAGTACTTGTAACAAATCCAATTGCTATAGCCATCAATTTAATTGGTATTATTCAACCTACGTGTAATGGTGATTGTGATGGAGCTATAGCTACTAATGTTGCATTTGGAGTACAATCTCCACCCCCTACATTAGTATGGACAAGTAATCCATCAGGGTTACCCATTTGCGGACAAGGAACATCTACTATTTCATGCTTATGTGCTGCTCAATATACTTTAAATGTAACAGATGCAAATGGATGTACAGCAAATCGTACTTTCACTTTAACAGAGCCTAATCCTGTAACTTTTCAATTAGATAGTACCAACATCAATTGCTTTGGTACTTGCACAGGAACAGCATCAACTTCATTAGTAACTGGTGGAAATGGAGGTTCATATACCTATTTATGGACTCCAAATGGAGAAATAACATCAAGTATCGCTAATTTATGTCCGGGTGTTTATGGGGTAACTGTTTCTGACCCACAAGGATGTACTGGTTCAGATAGTGTTACTATTACTATTCCTAATCAATTACAATGGGATACAATTGTGCAAAATGTTAGTTGTGGTGGGCTTTGTGATGCTTCTATTACTGTGAATATTTTAGGAGGAGGCGTTGGTCCGTTTAATCATTTTTGGAGTAATGGATTTAATAGTACTGGATTATCATCCACCATCAATAATTTATGTATAGGAACCTATACAGATTC
>Ga0100393_10006309_pt1 | contig 10580 bp, 13 predicted proteins | sample CryGeymeta201517_FD_81546 | JGI IMG/M metagenome (GOLD analysis project Ga0100393, IMG submission 81546) | Groundwater microbial communities from Crystal Geyser aquifers in Utah, USA - Crystal Geyser metaG 2015-17 | ecosystem: Environmental > Aquatic > Deep subsurface > Groundwater | place... | reverse complement strand
GCAACTACTCATACACTAGTGACAACTTTAGATTGTATACATACTTTAAAGGCCTGGTCTAAGGATACTCATGGAAATGTGTCGTCGACTTCAAATGACCTCATTGTTAATTATGATATTACGAATCCAATTATTGAGTTTGATATGGAATCATTTATCAAAGGCGGGAGTGTCGCTGACGTAAGATTTAAATTAACGGAAAAGAATGTGTCTAGTTCTCAAAATATAACTTTTGAATATCACAATGGATCTTCTTGGGCGACAACTAATATCGCAGCTTCAAATGGACCACTGATTCAAAAACCATACCTTCAACAAGTAACAACTCCAAATACAAATGGACAAGCTCTCCAATTTAAAATTACTTTCACTGACCTCGCTGGTAACCAAACAATTTCGACGGCCAGCTTGACGACAGATATTTCTAAACCGATGTTAACATCTCTAAGTCTTAACGGAGGTGTAACGACGACGAATTCAGGAAATGTGACATCTTCTTTAAGCGCTACAGATAGCAATTCAAAAATTATAAAATTTTGTTTAAAAATTAGTGACAACACATCACCTGCAGAATCAGACAACTGTTGGATTAGAGTTGATGCTTCCTCTCCAGGAATTTCTCCCGCACAAAACATCTCTTTTTCAAATTACTACATCCTCTTGGGATTTGCCAGTGGTAATTACGATATCTATGCTTGGGTAATGGATGAGGCCGGAAATATTTCAGATAATATTGGAACATTAAATACTGATTATTTTGAAATTAACTTTATTCCAGGCAATCCTCCAGTCGTTTCAGATGCACTAGCAGTGAATGTAGACGTTCCTTCCAACCCACCAATTGAGAGTGAGTTCATCATTTCTTCTGGTGCAAACTTATATGTATCGTGGATAGCTTCTGACATTGAAGGATTAAGCGCCACTCCGATAAGTTTAAAATATAGTACTGATGATGTTAATTTTATCGATGTTCCAGGGGGACAAAACCTACTTAACGCTTCAAATGGTGGATGTTCTTTAAATGGTCCATACACGGGGTGTAAAATAGTTTCCGCACCAACGAGCGGTTATTTTAAGGTAAGAGTTATTGCTGCTGACAACGAGGGAACAACTGTCTTTTACAACACGCCAGTGTTGAATGAGTCAAAATTAAGAATTCTTGCAGGAAACACAGAACACGGCCTTAATGGCTCAGCTCGTACTGCTGTATTTTATCGTTATGGTTCAGCAGTATCAAACGCTTATGGATATAAGAATAAACTTGTCGTAAGTGATGATGGAAAATTTTTCTATATCGACCCTTCGAGAGGACTCCTATGGGTAAATCCATCTAACGGAAATTTGGAAGTATACATACAAAAAACAGGAACAAGTAGTGGCGATGGTGGCAATGTTTCAAGCGCCACACTAAAACATCCAAGTGCGATTGCTCTTGATCACCAAAATAGATTACTAATTTGGGATTCTAATCTTGTAAGAAGAGTGAATATAGGCACTGGTATTATTGAAACTATTATTGGAGGTGGAGTTCAAACAGACCCACTAACAACAGTTAATTCATCAGATATCTCACTAGGCGGCTTTGATGCTTATAAAAGTACGCTTGTCCCTCTTCCAAACGGAGATATTATTTTCACTGCACCTACGGGATCATTACACCATCGAAGATATCGTGCAAGCGACAGTAAAATTGAATTAATAAATGTCACCGGACAGGGTGTGACAAGTGACTCTACTTATGATTGGACATCGAGATCAAAACACGACCTGATGTTCGCGTATAATACTTCAAGTTCTGCCTTTGAATTCATGGCGCAAAACATTCACAAGTCATTCACTGGCGACTCTTACCCACTTCCTGCAAGAATTGATTATACGGCAGGAGGAGAAAATTTAGACTTTCCTGCTGTCGCACCATATGACCTGCCTTTTATTTACTCCGTGGCAATGACAGGAATGGACGGTAAACTTTATCTCATCCAGCGTTTTAGACATGGTCTTAGAAAATATGATCCGGCCACAAACACAATGGATTATGTTATAGGAACAGGTGCTTACTCGACAACTCCATGTGCAGATGGAACACTTGCAACTTCCTGTCAGGTTGATATTGAAACTGCGTTCGTTACGAAAACAGGAAACTACTACTTCATGGACAATGGGCTTTTAAGAACAATTGATGGTGATGGAAAAGTCGTCACAGTCTTTGGTCAATTTTCAGGGTATGGAGATGGAGTTATCGCTACGAGTGCGCGTATTGCCAATGTTACAGATATTCAACTTAGACAATCGTCCTCCCCTAACAATTTTGTTCTTATGGATAGTTTAACTAATAAGCTCAGAGAATTTGAAATCGATGGAAATATCTCAAATATTGCTAATGCTGGCGCCTCATGGCATGGCCCTTATGGTTTTGAAACAGATAAATCGACAGGAGATATTTACATTCCAAGAGGTTCAAGAATAGGAAAAATTGAGGGAGGAACAAATACTGAAACTTATGTCGTTGGTGGTGGGCCAAGCCAATATCATCTTTCAGCAACAGACGGTGTAGTAGGCTCTTCAATTAACTTAATTTCAGGTTATAATAATGAAACAGCAGGTATTGTTGATGGTAAATTATATTACCGTAAGCACTCATGGTCTGGTAGTAACTACGGTTGTACATTAAAAGCTTATGACATTAATGATTCTTATCGACAGTCACATGTTATGGGAAATTCTACAGCGACATGCTCTCTACAGATGACAACAGGGCTTAACTTACGTGATTTATCGACAAGTGGAGCATTTACAAAATTTAGAAAGATAGTTGATCCTAATGATGGTATTGAGAAAGAATTTTTTACTAACTCTGGCTCAAGTACAATTTATACATCACTAAATGGCGGCCCGCTAACGGCCTTTAGAACTCTCCCAAGAGGAATTGGTGGCTTTGATTATAGATACAAAGATGGAAATCTTGAGTTTTTCTACTGCTCAGGAAGTAAGCTCTATAAATATGTTTACAACACATCAACAGAGACTCAATTAACTTGGAGTTCAAGTACAATTACTTGTTCAAGCTCAAAAGTTATTTATAGCGATTCTCGAAACTCAGTGGTTTTTGGCTTCCATCAAAATGGCTTATATGGAGTAGCTGAGTATCTTCTTGATTAAAAAAGATACTCTATTTCTTTATTTTATAATTCTCGCCCCACGCTGTTCAGTGAAGTAGTTATAAACCCAACTTAAGAGGATAGAAATTTTACTACTAAACAGAACTATGAATAAAACGTGGACTAGTGGCCATGCGATCCAAGCAAAAAATCCAGACATCTTCAATGACCCAACTTCTAGTACGGACTTACTCTTGCCTATTGTCGCCATAATTCCTTTATCAAGATATTTAAAAGGATTACGTTTTCCTTTACTCAAGTTTTTAACTATTAAACCTGCAACATACTTTCCTTGTTGTGCCTCTGGTCTATGCAAGTCTGAAATGTGAAGTATCGAATATTTTAAAGTCATCGTTTTATGCATCCTTTAAAAACATATCTAAATAACCACGAATCTCGTTTTCCCAGAAATTTCTTAGTTTTTCGTCATGGGAAGTAATCATTGTCATAAATTTAACAACAACCTCCTCAACGATTGACGAATTACTCACTTCTACAAACTCGGCAATGGCCAAAAGTTCAATCATCATTTTTGGTTTAAATTGAATTGTTACTTTCTTTCTATCTTTATCGTGAATAAAAGATTCATAAATTTCAGCATCTAAAATGGATTCAAGCTGAGAGGATTTCTTCTCATCTCGATCCACTACATTAAAATATATTGTAACAAGTACTCTAAAAAATACGGTTGGTAAAATTCCGGGATATTCCTCTAAATATGCTTCGGCACACTTAATTAAATTCTTTGAGAAATGACATTGAGTTTGAAATTTATATCTTCTTTCTTTATAGATCCCTGCATATACTTCTTTTCGTATTCGCTATCACACAAATGAGCACCGCAGTCATCGCAAACACTTGTCTTGGCTTCAAAAGTCATGTCAAAGATTTCTTTTTTTACTTTTTTGTTAGAAATTTTGTTGTGTGAACATTCCATTTTCTACCTCTTATTTTACCTTTTTCAGGATTACTGATTTTTTAAATGATTGTACCTCTATTCCTCTAGGCTCATTTTCCTCAAAGAAAAAAACTTTTATATAAATATCAACCTTCTTCCCCATTATGAGAAAACTATCTCTTAGCTTAAAGATCCATTTGAATCCAGTCTCTCCATACTTTCCACCATCACTTTCTCGGACTGACATATCAGGAAAAATCTCTTTGCTTTCATCAGTACTATTTAAATATTTAACCAAGAGTTCTCTTGATAAATTCTCAGGTCACTTTTCCCAATACTCTAAATCATTAAGGCCGCATACTTAAGCTTTTTGAGAAACAGCTCTTCTTTAGATTCTCTTAGCTTTTTTAAATCAGCTTCATTCATTAAAAACTCTAATACAGCAAATGCTGTAATCATTTCTAACTAACTGTATTTATTGATACAATATTACAAGAATTCCGAGGTAAGAAGTTAAGTCCTGGTGAAGGTGGCCTACTGTTCGTAACACCCTAAAAAGATTGAAGTAGTTTTTTGAGTGTAGTCAAAATAGCCAAAACAAGGACTACACAAAGACATCCCGCACCCGAAAGCACTATTCAAACTGGTCATTCGAATGATTCTAATAGCAAGAGCTTTTGTTGTTTTTAGTATATTACTATTTATAAAAATAGTCTATTGCTGAATATTCGTAAGAAAACTTAAAGTATTCTATTTGAACCTAGATAATTATTTATAACTTTAATGGCCTCACCAATAGTCTCAGGACAATCATCAACCTTCTTCCGAAATAATTCCCAATTCGAACTAAGCTCTGAACTAATATCTTCTATGAGCTGAACTTCAGTGTTTCGTTTTTCAAATGTTTTATTGATTGCATCTTTAAGAATATCTGGATTCATTACATCTTCACGAATCAATGAATAACAATCAAAGTAATCTTTCATTCTGGAGTTCAAAGTTTTTAATTCAATAATGGCCTGTAATTTTTCAGAGAAAATAAATTCTGAAGGATAAGCAAAAAGACTTACTCCCCCATTACCAAGAAGAGGCTGGTCTTTATACTTCAAAAGATCTAGACCCATCTCATACTCATCAACAATGTCACCAATTCCGATATCAACTTGTAATCGATCCTTCATGTTCCCAAAATCTACTTCAATCCTTAATCTAAAACCTGGATACTTTTTGTGTTCATGATCTAAAATAGCGCTTTTGACACTATGAAACTTGAACTCATCTTCAAGATCAATCTCTGCAATACTCTTAAAAACGCTCGTCATTGTTTCTACTTTTCCATCTATCTCTTTAATCAGAAAGTCTATATCTTTAGTTTCTCTACTTGTGTCAATATATTGCTTAAGACAAAGTCCACCTTTAAAAATTAAATTTTTACGGTAGTTAGAACTAGCAACTCTTGATAGAAATCTTTCAAAGGTCAACTGCTTAAACAATTCCATAAATGTCTTATCAGAATCTTTTGCAATTGTTTTAAGCTTTGCTTTTATTGATTCAATACTCATTTAGTATTTTCCTTTTGATCAGTGAGCCATGCTACATAATCTCTAAACTGATCCCTATCCATCGTAGGATAGTCTTTGCCACTTGCCTCAGCAACTTCTCTCATTATTTCTAGAACCTTTTTTACTTTAAGCTTTCTTGCTGTATTAAGCAGTTCAGGAATATTTGCTTCTTTCTGTCTCATATAAGATCGAAGTGAAGTGATCGCGGCCTCCTCATCGAGATATTTAAAAGCATCACAGACACTTCTTTCAGGTGTCGTTATCTTCACCTTAACTCCAGCAATGTTTTTACTTATTACTCCAGTAACAAGATCCCTTGGTCGAATAAATCTAGTTCTCTTTCGCCCCTTTGGAATAGGATGATTATTTGGAATTGCTAGCCAGTAATCCTTTTGAATCTCATCAGTAATATCCCAATAGCTTAGAGCTGAGATTAGGCAAATTACAGAATCCTTTATGCTCTTTGCTATCAGTACAAGTTCATGAAATTCATAATCAACTTCGACATCATAATCTGAGAATATGTACAGACCTCTGCCTATACGCTCAATATCACCTCTATCTGTATAAAAAGACAGCATTCGAGAACTCACACCTTGCTCTAGTGCTTCTTTTGTTTGGAAACTTCTATTCCCAATTATTTCTCTAAGTTCTTTTATTTTGTTTTCACTCATGTAATTTACCTATGTCAAAACACTTCTGCGACATTAATATATTACACTACTTTATAAATAATTGTAACTAAATTATGTCATAAGCATTAACTAACATAGAATTATTACATCAAATATGGAGTATGAATATATAATCCTAAATAATTTCAGATAGTTATAACTCTACAGAGATTGGCTCATTAGAGTACTGATATTTTTCATCGAGGCTACAGGCATTCACGAAACAAATATCATTTACCACATTAACTCCATAACCTTCATGGATATGACCGAAGGCGTGAACCTTAAGATCACTTAGTTCGTTTATTTTTAAGAGAAGATCTTCGCATCCGACTCGTCCACCATGAGCACGCAGATCTGCGGGCTGTATAAAACTATATATGCTGCAAAGCTCATGTATTGTTAGCCCCATTATAATGGGTGGATGTAATCCCAATAATATCTTGTTTTTATCTTAGTTAAAAAGAGAGGGTGATTTTGAATTCTTTGCTGGTTGATTCAGCGTTGAGCTTTACATTCATTTTTTGGCAAAGCTCTCTAGAAATATATAGACCAAGGCCTCTATTAGAAACACTCTTCTTGCCTGAGTGTCCAGCATCAAAAACTTTTTTGACGTTAACTTTTTTCCTAGTTGAATTTGTGAATGACACACTTCCATCATCAAGTTTTTCAATCCTCAGATAATTGTCTCTTTCATTTTCAATAAATTCCTCAATCGCATTCTTTATGATATTTTTAAAAACGATTTTAAGAAATGATCTATTTGCGTTCACCACAAGATCTTCAGTGATCGTTTCAATTTTAACACTTATAAGATTTAAATATTCTTCATACTTTTGTAATGTCAAATTAATGACTTCTTTAATATTAACTTCGTTAATAATGACTCTTGAAGACAAAGTTTCTCCTGGCCACATAATATTCGCGGTCTCTAGTAGCTCATTTAGGTCTTCAAGACTTTGCCCTTTATACTCGGACTGAATTTGCATCAAGGGCTGCTTGATTTCGTGAAGAATAAATCCAACGTCTAGTCCAATTTTTTGGAAAAAGACAGATTTAATTCGATCAAGCTCTTCTTTTCTTTTAATATAGAAAAAAATTAGAATACTTACACCAAAGACAGGAAGGATTGCTCCATTCATAATCTGCGCTCTTTGAGTGTATTCTGAAGCTGTCAAATAACTCTTTTGTAGAGTTACAGCATAAGTAAACAAAACGATTCCTGTGATATGACTTAAAACAAAACCCCTAACCGAATATCTTAAAAAAAAGACACAACCAAAAAAGAACTGAATGAAAGCTGTATAGTAAGAATAATTTACGTAAACAGTGTTGTAGTAACTATAAAAGAAATAAAGTATTGCAATAGTTCCATGAACGAGACTTTTCTTATTTGAGTTTATAAGTGTTACTGCTGTTGGGGCTAAGAGAAAGAATACCTTTATGCATAAATAAGTGACATTCACATCAACTCTTAGACCATAAATATCACATAACATGGCCAAGGCGTTTGAAATAGCGATAAAGAAAGTCACTTTAAAAAGTCTATAATTGTCTGCGTTGAGATTGCGCTTTAACAAAGTCATATTCCTTAATATAGTCTGTTCTCGAAGTTAGATAATATTACCAAATATGACCATAAAAAGAAGGGGTTGCCCCCCTCTTTTTTAAACTACATGAAATATTTTTGCTTAAGTACGCCATTCTCAAAGCATAAGTACGTAGTCTTAGTCGCTTCTCCAATAAGTGAAGGCTTAAAGTACATATAGCAACGTAACCCATTCATCAGAGACTCTTTGTTACCGCTGAACTTCTCATCAACTTCTTTCTGTGTAGTTTTACCTACAACCATTTTCTCTACATCATCCATTGATGGATGCTTATTCACCATGGCACCTAATGGCGAGTTTGCACACGACACAACACCTAGCGCAAGAGATAGACATAGCAAAAGTTTAAATACCTTCTTCATTTTTACTCCTTTTTAATTTGATGTGATAATTTTCGAACAAAATTGATTTTTTTTTGACTCAAGATTTCTTGATTTTTTAAATATCTGTTGAAATGCACTCATATTTAATGAAAGAATAGAATGATGAAGAAAATACTCTATATAGATGACAATCCAGCTAAGATTAGTGAGCTAAAGGATAACTTTTGCGAGTTTGAAGTTATCTCATTCGATAATCCTCTCAAGGCCTCTTATGAAATCGAGTATATTGATTATGATATCCTCTTACTTGATATTATCATGCCGTTTGTAGATGGCTTCAAGTTATACGAGAAAGCTATTGAAAAAAGAAACTATTGTGGTCAGCCAGTTTTTTTTATTTCTGAGACAATTGATGAAACTCACATGCTAGAGGCGCTTAAACGAGGAACAGGAGAACTTTTAACTCCCGATATGCCTTGGGCGATAAAGAAACAACGCATTTTAAATCGCCTGCAAGGGCAAAACTGTAGAAATGAGAAGAGCCAATGCCTTTCCTTTAACTTTGCTAAATCAGAAGTCTCTAAAGATAATGTAAAAATATCACTAACTAATAAAGAGATACTGCTACTACAGTATGTTTCTTCCAATGGCTCTGTTCCTCAAAGCTGTTTAATTTCCTATGTTTGGGCAGAGAATTCGAGCATGGCAAAAAACAATATTGCCACTCACCTTACTAATTTAAATAAGAAAATTAAATGCTTTGGCATTCGTGCGAGTTCAAGACAAGGCCAAGTCTCTATAATTCAACTAACTTAAATTCAAGCTACTATCCATTTTATCAAGAAATCTTGAGTCACAAAAAATCGATTTTGCCCGAAAATCTAATCAAGACTACAAACATTTTATCTAGGAGTAAAAAATGGAAAAAGATTTAAGATCGGGAGAAACGCTACTTGCATCAAGGGAAGTACCTACAACATTTTGGATTGGAGTGATCATCAAATGCTTTACTATCGTCGGTATCCCTTTTGCTTTAATGAACATTATTACAGTTCTAACAAACACTTTTGATGTAACCAATAAAAGAGTGTTTGGTAAAGTCGGACTTTTTGGAACAAATGAGTATGATATTGTTCTTGATAAAGTCAATAGTGTCATTTCAGCTCAGGGGCTGCTTGGTAAAATGTTAAACTACGGTTATATTGTTATCTCTGATAATGGTGGTGATAGTTATTCTATTCTATGTGCTGCTCCGACTAAACTTAAGAAACAAATCTTCGAGATTCAAGAAAAGTACAAAGAAGAGCAACTAAAAAATATGGCACAGGCAATGAGGGCTTAATAAAGACCTCTTCGGAGGTCTTTTTATAAAATTATGAAAGAAAAAGAACTAGGATTTAGCTCCAGCTTCATTGATGAAATGAAGAGTGATAGCGTCCGAATAAAAAAAAGTAATCGAAAGGCCATATGGGGAGAAGTTTTCTCCTATATACTCTACCTTACAGAACTAATTAGAAATGTCATCTTCTACGCACTTGTCTTAGAGTTTATAGCAAGTAAGTATACATCGATATTCTATTTTACTTCTGGAATATCACTGTTGGCATTTTTTGGTATTGTTATAAATTATATTTCGGTCGAGCGAATTTTAAATGGTGGAAAGTTATCCAAACATAACATCCTTGTTATTTGTGGATACATTTTTTTGGGACTTTACTCGAATATCTTTTTAAATATTTATTACATAATGAGACTATAAATAATATTCGGGCTTAGCACCTATTTAGCTTTGGAAAGGACTCATAAGAGCTTTGTATACCTTGTTTCACCTCAAGCACCTCATCAACTATAATTTTTGAGATATAAGCACCCAGCATAGTCACAACGGCTGGTGGAGGTGGCCACCGGCTTGTAACACTCGGTTATCATTGCTGATTTTTTTCAAGTGTAGCCAAAATAGCCATTTTCCCTAAAGAATGCAAACGCGAGTAGAACTCGTGCTCGTAGCAATATTTGAATCCAACATACTCACGTACATTTTATTCATAACTAGCAAGTAGCTTAGTTAATTGTTAATCGGATTTTAAAACTATTTATTTAGGTAGTCTAGAAAAGTTTTAGCCCATTCAAAAATTACTTCTTTTAAACTAGATCATCTCCCTTTTCAGAGAATTTACATTTCCAATGCTATACGAACTTTCTCAATATACACTGATATCTTGTCTTCTTTCATCTTCTCTTGATTCATCATCTTCCATTTTACAGATGGAAAGTTTTGTATCTTAGAATCTCTTGCCTTAGACCAGTCTGCATTGTTTGAAACAAAACTGATTAGAAATTCTTTATCTTTTTGAG
>Ga0100393_10006288_pt1 | contig 10597 bp, 10 predicted proteins | sample CryGeymeta201517_FD_81546 | JGI IMG/M metagenome (GOLD analysis project Ga0100393, IMG submission 81546) | Groundwater microbial communities from Crystal Geyser aquifers in Utah, USA - Crystal Geyser metaG 2015-17 | ecosystem: Environmental > Aquatic > Deep subsurface > Groundwater | place... | reverse complement strand
CAACTCGCGCAGGTGCCGGTGGTCGCGGTGTGATCCATACGGACGGAACCCCAGCCGGTGGTGCGGTGACAGGCTTCGCAGCTGTTGGTTGAGGTGATGTGGCCGGAGTTTTTGCCTGGGGCGGCAGAGCCGTTGTGGCAGCTGGCGCAGTTATTGGTGAAGGTACTGTGATCCACATTGACCTGATTCCAGTTGGTGGTCACATGACAACTGTCGCAGGCACCTGTCGTTACAATGTGGTTGGAAGGTTTCCCCGGTGCTGTGCTGCCATTGTGACAACTCGCGCAGGTGCCGGTGGTCGCGGTGTGATCCATACGGACGCTGCCCCAACCGGTTGTCTGGTGACAGGCTTCGCAGCTGTTAGTCGAGGTGATGTGGCCGGAGTTCTTGCCGGGGGCACTGGATCCGTTGTGGCAGCTGGCGCAGTTATTGGTGAAACCACTGTGATCAACGTTGACCTGCGACCAGTTAGTCGTTACGTGACAACTGTCACAAGCCCCGCTTGTTACAATGTGGTTGGAAGGTTTACCCGGCGCTTTGCTGCCGTTATGACAACTCGCACAGGTGCCGGTGGTGGCCGTGTGATCCATGCGCACGCTGCCCCAGCCGGTGGTCTGGTGACAGGCTTCGCAGCTGTTAGTCGAGGTGATGTGACCGCTGTTCTTGCCGGGGGCACTGGATCCGTTGTGGCAGCTGGCGCAGTTATTGGTGAAACCACTGTGATCAACATTCACTTGCGACCAACTTGTGGTCACGTGACAGCTGTCACAAGCCCCGGTGGTGGCAATGTGGCCAGAAGGTTTACCCGGCGCTTTGCTGCCGTTATGACAACTGGCACAGGTGCCGGTCGTCGCGGTGTGATCCATGCGGACTGAGCCCCAACCCGTTGCACTATGACAGGCTTCGCAGCTGTTGGTTGTGGTGATGTGACCGGAGTTCTTGCCCGGTGCGGCCGAGCCATTGTGGCAGCTGGCGCAGTTATTGGTGAAGGTACTGTGATCAACGTTGACCTGGGACCAGTTAGTCGTTACATGACAGCTGTCGCAAGCCCCGGTGGTGGCAATGTGGCCAGAAGGTTTACCCGGCGCTTTGCTGCCGTTATGACAACTGGCACAGGTGCCGGTGGTGGCGTCGTGGTCAATTTTGACCTGCTTCCAGTCGGCGGAATTATGGCAGGCTTCGCAGCTGTTGGTCGTGGTGATGTGTTTCTGGTCTTTGCCGTCGGTGATGTTGCCATCGTGACAGCTGACACAGGTTCCGGTGGTGGCGTCGTGGTCAATTTTGACCTGTTTCCAGTCGGCGGAATTGTGACAGTCTTCGCAACTGTTGGTCGTGGTGATGTGCTTCTGGTCTTTGCCGTCGGTAATGATGCCATCGTGGCAACTGACACAGGTACCGGTGGTGGCGTCGTGGTCAATTTTGACCTGCTTCCAGTCGGTGGAATTATGGCAGTCGTCACAGCTGTTGGTCGTGGTGATGTGTTTCTGGTCTTTGCCGTCGGTGATGACGCCATCGTGGCAACTGACACAGGTACCGGTGGTGGCATCGTGGTCAATTTTGACCTGTTTCCAGTCGGCGGAATTGTGGCAGTCTTCGCAACTGTTGGTTGTGGTGATGTGCTTCTGGTCTTTGCCGTCGGTAATGACGCCATCGTGGCAACTGACACAGGTGCCGGTGGTGGCGTCGTGGTCAATTTTGACCTGTTTCCAGTCGGCGGAATTATGGCAGTCTTCGCAGTTGTTGGTCGATGTAATGTGTTGCAGATCTTTGCCGTCGGTGATGACATTGTCGTGACAGCTGAAACAGGTGCCGGTTACCGCGTTGTGATCCATGCGAATCTGGTTCCAGCCGCTGGGCTGGTGACAGTTTTCGCAGCTGTTGTTCGCTGTTAGGTGCTGAGCTGAACGGGCTTGTGCGCTGGTGCCATTGTGACAACTGAAACAGTTTTCACTCAACCTGCTATGGTCAACGCGCACTTGCGTCCATTGGCTGGTGCTGTGGCAATCGGCACAGCGATTCGAGGTTTGAGCGTGTTGTCCTGGGCGTCCCGGCGCAGTGGTGCCGTTATGGCAGTTGACACAATTTTCATCGGGCAGATTACTATGATCGACCCGCGTGACTTTCCAGTTGCGGTTGTTGTGACACTGTTCACAGTTTGCCGCGGTGGCAATGTGACCAGCTGGTTTGGCCGGAGCATGCACGCTGCCGCTCTGCGCATGACATTGTTCGCAATTGCGCGGTGTTCCCTTGAAAATGCCGCGCGTGTGGCAAGTTTCACAAGCAATTCTGGCGTGCCTTCCTTCAAGCAAAAATCCGGTTTGATCATGATCGAACCGGGTCGTAGAAGTTTCCCTTGACGACTGTTGCACTGCGCTGGAAGTGGCAGAAGTCGCAAGGTTTGTGTCGCGCAGGTTTTGGGTCGGTTCAGGCTCAACTGTGCTGCTTACCGCCAGGGAAAATTGTTGGTATTCTGCCGCCGAAATTTTTGAAATCCAGGCCGTTGGGTAGCGTTCCTGCACTTGGGCCAAGGCCTGTTTTGCTTCTTGCAGGCTGTCAAAAAATCCTAACCGACGGCGACTCCAGGCCTCTCCCGCATTTTCAAAACCTGAAATAAAAACTTTGGCAGCGCCGAAATTGGGGAAGGGAACCGGCTCCAGAACCTGGCGCGAAGCTTCCAGATTCACCAGATAATGCGGTTGGTCGTCGGCCTGAGCCCAGGCTGGAAATAGCCCGCTGGTCGCCAGGAACAGAAACATGGTGATAAAGAAGTGGCGGCGCTTGAATTCGGTCATTTCAGTTGTCCTCGTGGAGTATTTTGCGCAATTTTTTAAAACTTTCATTGAGATGACAGCGGTCACAGTTGCGTCCAAAGGCATTGCGATGAATGTCGTCTTTGGCATGACATTCGGCGCAGGTTTTGGGCAAAGAGATTTTTTTATCCGGGCCTATGGGCTTCTGGTGACAGGCCTGGCACTCTAGACCGACATGGGCACCTTCCAGTTTGAACCCCTTGGGGTTGCGATTATGGTCAAACTGCCACAGGGCCCACCCGTTGGGGGTGTGGCAGGTGTCACAGTTTCCGCCCAGGCGGTGTTTGTGTTTGTCGTCGCCGGCATGACAGCGAGTGCACGTCGAAGGCGTTGCGCTGAATTGGGGATTTTGGTGGCAGCTTTCACAGGGCACCAGGGCGTGGAGGCCCAGCAGGGGAAAACGGCTCAGGTCATGGTCGAAGTGCGTCTCATTGCGCCAGCCTTTGGGGGTGTGACAGCGCTCACAGCGCTCATTTTGCGGGTTGCGATGAACGTCGTCGAGGCGATGACAGCTGACGCAACTGGTGCCAAGTTTTTCGGCGGTGATCGACCGGGTATGGCAACTGCGGCAGGCCAGCTTCTGATGTTTGTCCTGCAAGGGAAATTTCGTTTTCTGGTGATCAAAAACCGGGGTTTTCCAGCCCTTGTTGGTGTGACAGCTCTCACATTTGCTTCCATAAAGCCCGGCATGCCGATCCGTTTTCTCATGGCAGGCGAAGCAATCAGTTTTCAGTTGCTGACCATAGAGCTGTTGCGGATGGCAAAGATCGCAGGCGCGTTTCTGATGCTGGCCTTCCAACTTGAATTTCGTCTGGGCGTGATCAAATTTCACCTTTTCCCAGGCGCTCTTTGCCCCTTGCCCCGGCAGCGGCGGTCCTTGGTCACTGTGGCAGGTTTGACATTTTTGGCCATAGCGTCCGCGATGGGCGTCGTTCAGCTGGTGGCAGCTGTAACAGTCTGTCGCGATGTTTTTCCATTTTTGATTTGGGTGGCAAAGGGCACAGCTGACCTGCCTATGCATGGCGTTAAGTTTAAACTTGGTTTTGTCATGGTTAAAGGTAACTTTTTTCCATGAATCCTCGTTGTGACAGTCTTTACACCTGTTGCCCAGGCGTTCTTTGTGAGGCGAAATTTTGGCGTGACAGTCGACACAATTCATTGGGGTGCGGCTGTAAAAGCCTTGAGGCGCAAGGCCATCTATTCTGACGGGCTTATTTTTAACCTCGGTCACGGGATGACAACTGGCGCATTCGAGCTTTGTGTGGGCACCGTTGAATTGAAAATCCGTGAATTGATGATCGAAGGTTTCCGGGTCGAACATTAAAACATCGGCCTTGCGTCCTTCGTGATCCGTATGGCAATGGCTGCATTCGGCTGCGATTACTGAAGGGTTGCGTCCGTGAAAACCGGTTTTCTGCTTCAGGTCGGTGGCAATAAACGTATGGCAGGCGAGGCAAAGATCGGCCTGCTTGCCTTTTTTGAAGGCTTCATGACAACGCTCGCACTGCTTTTCGAATTGCGCGTGGGCGTCAACCAGTGGGCCGGGCATGACCAGCTGCTTGATATCAGCAGTGGCTTTTGTCGGCAGGAAGAAAAACAGTCCGCTTAGTATCAACACCAGGGGTGCGAGTTTTAATTTCAGGCTAAAATTCATCAGTGAGATCAATACATATGGACGGCCATCACATGGATGGCGAGCGCAATAATAAGCAACAGAAAGAGCGGCAAATGGAAGATATGCCAGAGAGAAAAGAGCCGTTCGTAAAAGCTGAACTCTGCAACTTTAAGAACGGCGCTAAAGTGCCGGGAGATCAAATTGTTGGCGGCACGGCGTTGGCGTGTGGTTTCTGTGCGCGTCCAATTGTTGCGACGGGCGGCCACTTTTAATGAGCGTCGCAGTGCTACTCGAATAATCAAATGCGTCCAGCGACGGCGCAGATCAACGCTTAATACGCGAGCGATGCTTTCAAAAACACCGTTCGTCGGGCTTAAGACTGACTGATCAAATTTCAGCAGTCGCTGTTGAATTTTGGGCGCATAGGTGAAAACCTGGGACAGGTTGTCGGTGTTATGACTAATGGCGTCGTGCAAGTGTTCCAGGGATACTTTGCTGCCGTAGAGGCCATAGTGAATTTTCGTGTAGAGATAGCGGCCAAACAGTCCACTGCCGGCGACTAGCAGGGTACTGCCCAAAACGACTTTGCTGTTGAGAGAGCCGAGTTGAAAGTTGGCATGAAACAGAATCAACATTGGTCCAACCACGCCGGCCAGCATATGGAAGCGAAACCAGTAGGAAATTTGTCCCCAGTTGCGCATGAAGCGCGCTTTTTTGCGTAAGGGATACGCCAGCAACACCAGCATCAGGGCGCTGCCGATTATCCCCAGCACATAGCCGGTGCCATTTTCGGCGCTGAGGTAGCCTTCATTGCGCAGCAGGAAACCTGTCACCAGGGCTGCAATGGCGGCCAGGGTAAAAATTAGAACCTGTAACCGGGCTGCGGCTGAGACTTGCAGCTCCGATATCAGGGGGTTCAATGTCGGCAAAGGAGGCGGCGCTTGCTTTGCGGGTGCCGTTGCGGGGGACAGAGTTGCCTTTATGCCGGACCCCGAGTCGGTTCCTGCCGTTTTGCCGGCCACACTGCGAGCCGGCACGAGGGAAACGACACTGGCGGCACTCTTGGCGCGGGGTTTCGGGGCTGTCGGCGCATCCATGGGGCGCGCATCTGCACGAAAAATTGGTCGGGTCTGAGTCTTGCTTGTCTTCATGTTTTGTCTCCGTACCGAAAAATTACAGCACGCCAAAGTTGAAAAAACCACGTCCATCGTGCGTCTGCAGCAGGGTCATGACCGCTTGATGCTTGCCCGCAGTGGCGAGATCGAGAGCCTTTTCGCGTTTTTTGTTGCGCAAATGGGTTTTGGCCCCCAGGTTAAGCAGGGTCTGCACGCATTCCAGATGACCCTTGGCTGCCGCAAGCATCAAGGCACTGTTGCCCTGTCGATTGCGGAGGTTGAGGTCGCTGCCGTTATCAATCAGCTGTCTCACCAGCTTGGCATTGCCGGCATGTGCGGCCAGCATCAGGGCATTATTGCCGTTAGGGGTGAGAATATTGGGGTCGGCTCCGGCGGCAAGCAGTTGAGAAACAACCTGCAGATGCCCCTTATCTGCGGCACGAACCAGGGCGGTGTGGCCGAGATGGTCGGGTAAATTCAGGGGCGGATTCTGTTCGAGGAGAATTTTTATGAAATTCCCATTGCCGTTCTCGGCGACAATCGGCAGGGCGGCATGGGACATCAGGGCCCGGGCTTGAGGGCTCTGCTCCAGCGTCAAGAGTTGAAACCACAGTTTCTCTGACGAAAGCTTGGCCGCGATGGTGCTGAGAGTCTGCAATTCCTGCTGACTCAATTTCAGTTTCGCGCCGACTTTCAGCAACGCAAGCGCGCTGTCCTGATGATCGGCTTCAAGGGCGACAACAAGAGCCGATTGGCCACTCGGCAAACGTTGGGCCGGATTTGCTCCCGCTGCCAGCAGCCGCTCAATGGAGCTGGTCTGGCCCGCAGCGCTGGCAAAAAAAAGTGCAGTCTCTCCGGCGGCGTTCTGGCGATTGACTTGCGCCCCGGCTCGCAGTAACTGGTCGATGATAGCCACGGAGCCCCTACGGCTGGCCAGCATCAGGGGTGTTTCGCCCCTGATGCCCGGCTGTTCGACGGATTCTCCCTGTTCGATCAGCCGCGCGACAATTTCCGTTTCACCGCGCCAAATGGCAAGCATCAAGACCGGCCAGTCGGCGAAGGGGTTTTGCCCGCTGGCAGAAGCGGCGGCGGTTTTTATCTGGGCCAGGCGCGCATCCGGATCGAGAATCGGGCCGGTTGGCGCGTTGGGGCTTCCTTTAAGGGCGCCATGTTTTTTCAGCAGAGTTACCAGCTGTTTATTTTGAGCCTGACTGGCCAGATCCAGAGCGGTTCGGCCCGCCAGGTCGCGCCAGTTGATGTCGGCTTTGGCCGCCAGCAGCAGTTCGGTGATCTGCTGATCTTTACGTTCGACGGCGATGTGCAGGGCAGAGCGTCCCTGCTGATCAGGAGCATCGATCTGAGCCCCGGCCGCCAACAGGCTCCGGACGATATCGGCCTGCTCGGCGTAAATCGCCGCTCGCAGGGCATTGTCGCCACGGCGGTCAACCGCTTCAAGGTCGGCCCCGGCTTTGATGAGCAGCTGTACACTTTCACGCTGACCTGCGGTGGCTGCAACGATAAGTCCTGTGCGGCCCTGAGGGTCGCGGCTGTTGGCACTGAGACCGCCATGAAGGAGCGGCTCAAGCAGGGATCCCTGCCCCTGCGCAACGGCTTTAAAAAAAGCTTTGAGTCGCACCGCTTCATGGTTGGCATGATCTTCCGCGGGGGAAACGCGGGTTGTCTGGTCAAGCTTCTGCACCGCGGCCTCCAGGCCCTGACCCGCAGCAGCGTTGAACCAGAATTCAGCCTTCTGCGCATCAGCCGGCACGCCGGTGCCCTTTTGCAGCATGGTTGCCAACCCGTGCTGTGCCCGGGCGTGTCCTTGTTGCGCCGCTTTTTCGAGCCAGGCCGCGGCTGTACTGAGGTTAGCTTCGACCCCGCGACCGGCGCGGTAAAGTCCGGCGAGGCGATACTGGGCCTCGGCCTCGCCGGCATTGGCCAGAGGCAGCAGCAACGCGTAAGCCTTCTGATAGTCACGTACGCGGGTCGCGGCATCAATTTCGGGGGGGAGATCTGCTGCCCGGAGATCACCAACAAAAATCAACAAAATCAGCAAGAATCCAAGGCCCAAAGGATAATTCAAACGCGTATTATGTTTACAGGGTTCCATATTTTGTCTCCACGATAACGCCGCATTCACGGAGAAAGGGCGTGGGAAGGATGCCGCCGGCGCAGATGATGACGGCATCGTTTTCGAGCCTGAGGGTCTGCTCGTTGTGAAGGATCTCTACATGCGTCGGGGTTATCTCCTTAACCTGCGAAGCCAGCAGTACCTGCAAGCGCCCTGCGGCGGCAGCCTCATCGACATTCTGGCGATTTTTCTGTTTGGCGCGTGAAAATGAGGCGCTGCGATAAGAGATGGCCACCTGGGTGCCTTCTTCGGCGGCAATACTGGTGGCCGCTTCGAGGGCACTGTCGCCGCCGCCGACCACCAGAACTTTTTTGCCCCGGTATTCTTGGGGGTCGATCAATTTGTAGACGACCTTGGACAGATCCTCTCCCGACACGTCCAGTTTGCGCGGCGTGCCACGACGCCCCAGGGTTAAAAGGATCGACCGACTGCGGTAGGTTTGCCGGTCTGTTTTGATGACAAACCCCTCGCCGCTGCGATCAATTTTTTCGACCCTTTCGCGATAATTGATTTTCAGTTTGGTCTTCTTCTCGGCGCCTTGCCAGAATTCGAGCAATTTCTCTTTTGTCGTTTCTCGAAAATTCACCCGTCCGAGCAGGGGAATTTCCACCGGTGCGGTCATAACAATTTTGCCGCGGGGAAAGTTGGCGACGGTTCCGCCAAGGGTATCTTGTTCGATGGTGACAAAACGCAGCTTGTGGCTCAAGGCTCCGAGGGACGCCGCAAGCCCGGCCGGCCCCGCGCCGACAATCACCAGGTCGAGCTGCTCCCCCTGGCCGATTCCCGGCAGCTTGCGGATGGCATTCAGAGCCTGGCAGCCCTGCACAATGGCATTGCGGATCAGGCCCATACCACCGAGCTCACCGGCAATAAACAAACCTGGCACGCTGCTTTCAAAATTCGGCTTAACTTCAGGGATGTCGATACCGCGAGTCGCGGTGCCAAAGACTAGAGTAATGGCTTCCTGAGGGCAGGCTTTGGCGCAGGCCCCATGGCCAATGCAGTAACTCGGGCCGATGAGGGTAGATTTTCCCGCGATCAGACCCAGCACGCTGTGGCCCGATTGTTCAGGGCAGGAGGCAATGCAGGAACCGCAGCCCAGGCAGCGGTTGGGGTTGATCACCGGATGCAAGCTGGCGGGTTCCGTCATGCCCGACGCAATCGCTTGGTTGAGAGCGGCGAGACTGCGCTGGTGCTGGCGTTTTCGGCTGAGGATGAAGAGCCCCCAAAAGACCGCCAGGGGCAGCAGGTAAATCCAAAAATCGTGTAACAGGTTGGTCATCTGATCACGCTCCGAGAGAAATAAGTGGAGAGATCAGCGGTTTGATGACAGTTTGGCGGGCACTAAAAAGCCGCCAGACTGTCCTCTGGCGGCTTGGCAGACATAGTCAACAAGAAGGAAATTTCGCTCCATCCTGCTGCCGTAGTCCCACAGCTCTGCGTCCCATGGTTTCCCATGGTTTGCTCTTTACAAAGGCATACCGCTAAATCAGCAATACGTCGTAAATTCGGTTGTTCTTCTGTTCAGGTCTGCGCGCAGACCCTACTTGAAAGGGGCTTGCGCCACTCCAAAAGCCTGGCTTGTTGCCTGAGGTGCTACAACTAACCCGAAACCTTTTAAATTACAACCGGGATAAACAACGCCTTTTTCGCCAGGCGCAGGAGGGTGAATCCCGAAAAGAGTTTTCTATGATTCTGCGATTTTTTCGAAGCTGTTCAGCTTGAAACATACCTTTGAAACAGTAAGTTATCTAGGAATTGTAAGCCTAAGGTTGGCGTTTTGAGCAGGCCGATTTCCGCGGATGCGCGGCATGGGTGCCCGGGAAGTGGAGCGCTTGTGCCCTGGCTGGGTGCGAATAAGGGTGACCGTCGCTGTGTATAAGTGCAGGCGGACGGTTAAGGTTTGGTTATGATTTGATTAGGGGCTTGCCGGTGGGGGGTAATCGACCATTTCTCCGGTTGCGGAACGAATCTGGGTGCTTGCGCCCTGCGGCAATAGCGCTTCGGGCAGCAGGGGAACCTTGCCTTTGCCGCCGGGCAGATCGACGACGAATTGGGGGATGGCCATGCCGGAAACGGGGCCGCGCAGACCTTGCATCAGCTCCAGACCAGATTCCAGCGGGGTGCGGAAATGTTCGCCACCACGCACGAGATCCATTTGATGCAAATAGTAAGGGCGCACGCGCAGTTTCAGTAAGCGAAAGAAGAGCGTCTGCAACAGGGCGGCATCGTCGTTGATGCCGCGTAGCAGCACGGTCTGATTGCCCAGTGCTATGCCGTGATCGGCGAGCTGGTTGCAGGCCGCCTCGGCTTGCGGGGTCAGTTCCCGTGGATGATTAAAGTGGGTGTTGATAAAGAGGGGGCTGAAACCTTGGAGCAGCTGGCAGAGTTGCGGGGTAATACGTTGGGGCAGGGTGGCGGGCACCCGGCTGCCGATGCGGATGATCTCGACGTGCGGGATCTGATGCACGCGATTGAGCAGGTCGCCGAGAACCTTGTCGGGCAGCAGCAGGGGGTCGCCACCGGAAAAGAGGACATCGCGGATTTGGCGATGGGCGGCAATGTAGTCGATGCCATCACGCAGATCACGAAAGCTGGGGGCGCTGTTACGACAGCCAACCTTGCGTTTGCGCGTGCAGAAGCGGCAATAACTGGCACAGCTGCCGCTGACCAGAAAAAGCACCCGATCGGGGTAGCGATGCACCACGCCGGGCACGGGTGACAGATGTTCTTCTGCCAGGGGATCAGTTAAGCCGAAATCATCCAGCTCACGAATATCGGGGATAAACTGGCGCCAGATGGGATCTCCGGGGGCCTTGATCAGCTCGGCGATATGGGGGGTAATGCGCAGCGGATAGCGTTCGGTGACTGCCGCCAGGGGCAGGGGATCCAGGCCGAAGCGTTCGGCCAGTTCCAGCGGACTGGT
>Ga0100393_10006282_pt1 | contig 10608 bp, 7 predicted proteins | sample CryGeymeta201517_FD_81546 | JGI IMG/M metagenome (GOLD analysis project Ga0100393, IMG submission 81546) | Groundwater microbial communities from Crystal Geyser aquifers in Utah, USA - Crystal Geyser metaG 2015-17 | ecosystem: Environmental > Aquatic > Deep subsurface > Groundwater | place: USA... | reverse complement strand
GTTTGGATTGCTATAAATCCACTACTAGTTATTGTAGGTATCTCCTGATTTACAATTTCTTTTACTTTCCCCAAGTACAAATCAATATTTGAGTGAGAGGGATCATTATTTAAAAATGGCGATTTGATAAAAAGTAATCCTTTATTCTTTTTCCCCTTATTCTCGAAAAAAGGTGCCTCGTTTTTAGAATGAGCGATAAAGGTAATAGTCGAATATCCACCTCCATTTGAATACCTGTCAATCACATTTTTATTTAAGTGTTTTTCAAAATCTTTTTTAGGTAAGATCCATACTGTTGTAGTTTCAAGTTCGGCTAATTTTCTTTTTAGCGGTGGTTTCTCTAATGTAGGGGTTAACAAACCATAACCTGCAGCTCTTTCTCTTACAGATGAAGGAACAGATGCTACAGGTTTTTCAAAAATTGGCAAATACTCATGAGCCAAAAGAAGAAAGTTGTATTTTATGCTATTGGCATACCAAAATCCTGTAGTCTTACAATTATGTTGTCGTTTAATAACAAGCTCTCGCAACTTGAAGCCAGCATCCAAATAAACATTTATGAGTTTAAAACCTATGGGAATTACATGTTTCTTCCTACGTGTATCCCCTATCAAGATAGCACATTGGCTTCCAGGCTTCAGTACTCTAAAGCTCTCTTTAGCAACTTTAGTCATTTCTTTTAAAAAATCATCTATATCAAAAAATGATAAATCTCCTTCTTTGGAATCAGTGTAATGAATTATATTTGCATAAGGAGGATGAGCACAGATCAAATCCACCGAGTTATCCTGCAAGAATGATAAATCCCTGGCATCGCCGACCAATAATTCAGGTTCATAAATTTGAGGATGTTTTTTTTCGTCAATTAAGGTAAGTTGTTGTAACGATGCATTAAAATCTACATTCTTCTTTGCTAATTCAATAGCTTTATCGTTAATATCAAAAGCTATGCACCTTCTTCCCAAAAGTTTGCATTCTACAGCAGTTGTTCCAGCACCACAAAAATAATCTAAAACTAACTCGCCAGGCTTTGAATATTTAAGAATCACATTCCTTGGGATATAAGGAGACCAGTTTCCTCTGTATTCCCCACTATGAGTTGCCCAATTGCCTCGTTGCTTAAAACTCCAGGCCGTAGTTTGTTCTTCCTTAAAATCTTTTGGATAAAGGTTTTTTATTTTTTTAGAAACCTTTAAAGAACTAATGTTAATACCCTGTGATTTAGTAATAAGACGTTCAATATATCTAAATGTGACTCCATACATCTTTCCAATTTCTAAATCAAGAGTTCCTCTTGCTTTTTCTTGCAAGATTACTTCCTGAAGCTCTTTTTCGGTTTTAAAACTTATCTTTTGATTAGCCATTGTACCCTCTTTTTATTATGCCCGCCGTTTCGCCTAGCTTCGGTATACACGAACTTTCCTTCCACATTCCTGGCGGAGAGGGTGGGATTCGAACCCACGGTCGGAAAATCCGACACGCGCTCTCCAGGCGCGCCTGATAGGCCACTCCAGCACCTCTCCATATTGGACTCACAATATGCTTTAAGTATACTGCATTATCCCCTTCTTCATCATAGATTAAATTCTGTCACTAGCCTGCCTTCCAAGCAAAGACTCACCGTTTTATTTTACCGGGCAGTATATACACGTACAGTTTGTGCAGTATTCTGGTATAGATAAAGCGGTCAAGTTCCCGAAGAGCAGGGTATATATCCTCCATATCATGGCATCTTGCCTGTAATATGAGCGCACTTCCTTTTGTGTAACAGGAGCTATGCCTGGCTCCTTTGCCTCTGTGGTAAAGAATCTGTTTGCGATATCAATAAGCTCTGGTTAGATATCTGCCCATCAATCCCAACCTGGATGTGATATCAAGATCTGTCCCATTATTATTTAAATTTTATTCATATCATACTAAGCAATCAACTCGTTTACGCATTCAGCTAGTATCTTGAGATAGTAGTCTACATCAGCAGATGTAGTTTCGGGGGAGATTAATGCCATGTCATGATATGGCGAGAGTAAGATGCCGCGGTTGGCTAAATATAGATGAATCAGTTTCTCAAGCGGCCCGGTCAGTCCGTCTTTCAACAAATCCCCCTGGTTACTAGCATCCTCTTCGAAGAGGGCCTCTCTTCCATTCTTTGGCGGAGTCGCTCGGAAGCGGAATTCTACCCTGCAGCCGAGGCGGGCAACATACCAGGGTAGGTCAGCATCCTTTATTATCTTCTCGATCCCTTCGGCTAGACGCTGAGCAAGAGGAATCATCTTGTCATAATTCGCCTGGGTTATGACACGCTTGAGTGCTGCTTTTATCGCGGCTGCTGCTGTTGCGTTGCCGGACAATGTTCCTCCAAAGCCGAAGAAATTTTGCCATGGTATGCGGGCATTGAGCTTATCGCCAATCTCCTGGCTGAAGCCAAAAACAGCTGCCGGAAATCCTGCCGCAATTGCCTTACCAAGCACTAACATATCTGGCTCAAGACCCAATTCACCGGTGAGCCCTGCTGGACCAGCACAAAGGGAATGTGTTTCATCCATAATGAGCAGGGTGCCAAAACGCCGGGTCAGGTCCCTTAGAGCTTCATGATAACCGGGGGCAGGATGGATTATCCCTACATCTGTCATTGCCGGCTCTGCCAGCATACAGGCGATATCCCGGGGTGACAGTGCTTTCTCTAATGCAGCAATGTCATTAAATTCGATTACACGCGTCATTTGTTCAGGATTATCCAGGAGTGGACCCATGCTATAAGGATTGTTGATGGTTGTTCCCTCAAAGATAGCAACTAATGCTTCGTCCACACTGCCATGGTAGCAACCATTATATACCAGGGTCAGCTTCCGTCCGGTTACCTGGCGGGCTACATGGATTGCAAACCTGTTGGCATCCGTAGCTGTCATCACAATCTGCCAGTATGGTAGTTTGAAGCGTCTCTTCAATTCTTCCCCGACCCAGATAGAGTCTTCCGTGGGAAGCATGTGGGCCATACCTTTGGGCATCTGCTCCTTTATTGCTTCGAACACCGCTGTCTGCGAGTATCCGAACATCGCTCCGGTATCCCCAAGGCACAGGTCAAGGTAACGATGGCCATCCACATCCGTCAAATAGGTCCCTTTCCCTTCCTTTACAAAGACGGGAAAAGGCCCTGGCCAAACATTCATCCAGGTCATCGGGACACCTCCAAGGAGAGACTTTTTCGCTCTCTCAAATAATGCCCGTGATTTTGGTCGTTCTGCTACATAGCGCGACTCTTCCCGTTCCACAATCCCGTTAATTTTTGAACTCCCGATTGATATCATAAAGCTTAACCTCCTATTATGTTTTATTTCTTATCCCTGGTGAGACAATTGTAAAACTTTCTAATTGAAGAATTTTTTAGCATGTCAGGATAAGCATTTGAATCTTAATCCAGTGAGGATGGTGTGTCAACACACTAATTCTCCTGTTCTTCCACCATTTATGGCTTAATGAGATGTCATCGCAGAGATTGGAAAAATCTAAAGCTCATGTTAAGGAACTCACGGAAAGGTTAGGTGTTTAGACTTAGCATACAAATGATCAAGAACCATCCAATCTAGGGGGAAAGTGTAAGCAGGGGGAAGTTTAGATCGCTGGGCCTTTTGGTATTGTATTTGGTATAAGGAGTGTATTATTATGCTTCAAAATAAATAAAAGGAAGTGAAAATATAATCTAATAGTAGCTAGAAACAGAAACTAAAAGAAGGCACGAGAGGAAAGGCTAAATAAAAAAGTTGAAAGGAGGAAAAATGAAAGTAGTTGCTTTAGGAGGAGCAGGGCATATCGGAGCTTGTGGGGTGCGTGAGTTAACGAAGAGAGCACCTGATATCGAGGTGGTCATCGCCGATAAGAATGTTGAGGCAGCTAACAAGCTTGCTACCGAGGTAGGCGGTAAAACATCGGTGAAAATGGTGGATGCCAGTGAACATAAAAGCCTTGTTGATGTGATGAAGGGTGCCGATGTTGTGTTGAGCACACTTGGGCCATTCCATGTTTTTGGTGAAAAGGTAGTGAAGGCTGCCATAGAGACAAAAACAAACCTGGTAGATATATGCGATGACTGGGACGCCACGCAAAGCTGCCTTAATCTTAATAGTGAGGCTAGGAAGGCCGGTGTTACTATAATAATAGGTTTGGGAGCCACGCCGGGGATAACGAATGTAATGGCGCGGTATGGTGCCAACAAGTTGGATAGAGTGGATGAAGTTCATACCTCCTGGGCGTGGAGTGGGGTGGACCCCACACAAGGGCCGGCAATTGTTGACCATTATTTCCATGCTGTTACTGGAAAGGTGTTGACTTACCAGGATAGCAAATGGGTGGAAATTAAGGCAAACTCAGGACCGGAAATAATTGAATTCGTTCCACCGATAGGCAGGTTTCAGGTCTGTCATGTCGGGCATCCTGAGCCGATAACCATCCCGAGATACATAAAAGGGGTGAAAATGGTATGCAATAAAGGTGGCATCTGGCCTGATATGCTTGCCGAGGCCGCAAAATTTTTTGTCACGGCTGGTCTTAGCAGCTTGAAAGAAGTTACCATAGGCGGGATTTCAATGTCTGCTAGAAGTATTGTGACCAGCTTATTTTTAGATATGGCGGAGTTGGCTGCTCCAGAAGACATAGAGGCTATATTAAAGGAGGTAGCGCCGTATGGAGAATTTGGTCTCACCGGGGTAGTGCTCAGGACTGCGGTAAAAGGGGAGAGGCAGGGTAAACCTATGCGATATGTTTATGGTTGTGGTGCTGCAGCAGACTTGATTACCTCCTTGCCGGCAGTGCTGGGAGTTTTAATGTTCCCCCAAGGACAGATTAAAGGGAAGGGTGTGTTTGCTCCCGAGGGCATTGTTGACCCAAAGATATTTTTCCAGGAGTTAATCAAGGATATACCCGTGGAGGAAACTAAGGCAGAACCCATCTCCTTATAACATAATAGAAGCTAATCTCTAGCATTTCAGGATTATGCTTTTGGATGTAATTTCACATAAATTCCTCTCCCTTAAAGGGAGAAGTTAGATGACTGTAATTTTTCCCTCTCCCCCGGACTCTCCCGGAGAGGGAAGTATAACGAATTTTGCGGTTAATCATAGATGCTGAGATATAGTTGAATTTAGGGGACACATCGGCGAGGCGTCTCAGGAGATAACCTAAGATATTGGTGATTGGCTTGAGAGGGCGGCTTAAGCGAAGATTGCTATGGCATTTACTTGAATTGTAAGTAGAAAGGAATAACTAAGTTATGGAACAAAAAGAGGGTCTTAAAAGAGTTTTAGGATTTTGGCCTACTTGGGCTATTTGTATTGGTTTGACAGTATCAGGGAGTATCTGTCTGGCTACTATGTATGGTTTTGCTCATCTGGGGGCCGGATTCCTTGTACCCTTAGCAGCCGCAGCCATCATAGTATTCTGCCTTGTCACATCATTCATGGAACTTGCTTTAATGCTGCCCAAGGCCGGTGCAGCAGCTTTTTACACGATGCCTGCTTTAGGTAGAGTGCCTGGAATTTCTATAGGCCTTGTATACCTAGTAATTTTTATATTTATTGGACCTGTCGAATTCATGATCCTTGGACACCTATTTAGTGATTTTGTGTTTACGGGTGTACCCTGGTGGATATTTCCGTTGATTTTCGCTGCCATTTTTGTCTTTCTCAATTTTAGGGGCATCGGAGTTTCAGGAGTAGTTCAGCTAGCACTTGCCGCCATAATGGTGATTATTATCCTACTTCTGGGGATATTTGGAATTTCGGGGTTTGCTAGCGGTACTGTTATTTCACCTCACCCCTTTGCACCATTTATACCACAAGGAGTGGGCGTTATGGACATTTTAGAAATGACGATGCTTCTAGGAATATTCTGCTTTATGGGCCTAGATTGGATAACACCGTTAGTAGAAGAAATAAAGGACCCTGTTAAGACGCTGCCGAGGGCTATACCATTTGCCATCGCTACAATTTTTGGTTGCTTCGCCATTTTTGGGCTAGCGGGAGTTATGTATGTTAAACCTGACGTTGTGTTAGCCACGAGTGTCCCTCATATTGTGATAGCACAAACACTCTTTGGTAAGCTAGGCCTTGTGGCTATGCTGGTGGCTGCTCTTGGAGTATCCCTGACTACGATGAATGCAGCTGCTGCAGAAATTCCAAGGGTATATTATAGCATGGCTACGATCGGGTTATTTCCAAGTAAGTTTGGATATCTACATCCCAAGTACAGAACCCCATGGTGGGCAATACTTCTTGTTCTAGGCCTTACGTTCCCTCTATTTATATACTCTATATTCATTGGGGAACAACCCGAGTTTCTAATTGAAGTAGCTGCTTGGGTCTGGATAATCATGTACGCTATCATAAGTGTTGACTTAATTATCTTGAGGCGTAAATATCCTAAAGCAAAAAGGCCGTATAAAGTGCCACTATATCCAGCCCCCCAAATCATTGGATTAGCGTTTGCGCTGATAATTATTGTGTTTGCAGGCTCGAAAGTGATTCTTGCCGGGCTAGGTGTGCTTGCAGTGCTGTTTACATATTCAGTAATCTGGACAAAATTCTTCATGAAAAAGCCCCTATTTAAACCTGTACCCATTGAAGAGGAGATAAGTAGTTAAAAAGTACCTTTTGAGCAATTAAGGTCGCTTTGCCACAAGCCAGACAGGATTTATCTATGAAGGATGGAAAGGTATACTTGATATCACCTGGATATCACCTGGAATAAGCTCCGCTAGTTTTTCAGCTAGAAGACCTCGCTGCTCACTGATGAGGTGATGGTTGACGATATCAAGTTCCTTGAGACTCTCTATAAGGGCTTGGATAACCTTGGGATTTTTATGTCCGCAGTTAAAAACGCTGTCGTTACAGTGACAATTAATCAGGCGCTTTGAACCTGTTGCATCCCATACATATGGTCCTTCCCTTCAACCAAAGACAAAATCAATACCAACGCTGGTAAAAAAACAGCCTTTACAGAAGATACATATTCAGAGAACCGTCTGATAATCCCTTCCTTGGTATCAATACCAATGTATTTCCTAATATCCTCTCCTCGTTGATGTTTGGCGGAGAGGGTGGGATTCGAACCCACGAGGCATTGCTACCCACCGCTTTTCGAGAGCGGCACCATAAACCACTCGGTCACCTCTCCTCAATCTTAAACTGTTATAGTATTATAGCATTGCTGAATTGAAGACAAATTATGGAATAAAAAACTGGCTTTTCCTGGCAATAGCCGTCCTCATTACTATCCCAGGGCTATGGCTGAGACTCTACGGGATACACATCTCACCTCAGTTTGAAGCTATGATTTTTGGCCTGGCTATCCTGGGAGCAGCGTTTCTGCTTTGTTGGGCATGCGAAGTTGCCCAAATGGATATATCTCAGGCACTGGCTTTAGCTCTGATAGCCTTGATAGCTGTACTTCCTGAATATGTTGTCGATGCCTATTTTGCGTGGACAGCAGGCAATAATGCTCAGTATATACCCTACGTTACAGCAAACATGACAGGTGCCAACCGATTGCTCATTGGCATTGGTTGGTCTCTGGTAGCTTTTCTCTTTTGGTTAAAAAAAAGAAGGACTATCGAAGTCGGTAAGGAGCAGACAACCGAGCTTAGTTTCTTACTCTTAGCTACTCTTTATTCATTTATTATCCCTATCAAAGGGACATTGTCTTTGATAGACAGTATTTTTTTGCTGACTCTTTTCATTCTTTATATGCGGACAAGTTCTCGAGGTGAAGTTGAGCCACCTGAGCTTACCGGGCCAGCGGTTAGTATAGGCTGTCTTAGTAAAGGAATAAGACGGACTGTGACCATTGGTCTATTTATTTTTGCTGCGGTGGCTATTTTAGCCTCAGCCGAGCCTTTTGCTGAAGGGCTGCTAGGGATGGGAAAAGCATGGGGGATTGAAGAATTCATCTTAGTGCAATGGCTGGCGCCCTTGGCTTCAGAAGCTCCGGAGATCGCTATAGCGGTAATCTTTGTTTTAGGCAGCAATGGTGGTGCTGCTTTAGGAACACTCGTTTCCTCTAAAGTTAACCAATGGACTCTGCTAGTAGCAACCATGCCTATAGTTTATAGTATTTCCCGGGGAGCACCTGGGGCCCTGCTCCTGGATGGTCGCCAAGTGGAGGAAATACTGCTTACCTCAGCCCAATCACTCTTCGCCCTAAGCATTCTGGCTCGATTGAGGCTTCCAGCATGGGGAGCCCTGACGTTGTTCTTCCTTTTCATTACTCAATTAGCTTTTCCTAACCCATGGGTACGCTATGGCTATTCAGCTGTTTATATCGTTTTAGCTTTGGTGGCGCTATTTAAGGATAAACAAACGATTAAAAGTCTCTATTCAATGTTACAACAAACTTTTTCTCTGATTAAATCACCTGGCAAAGGCGTGTCAAATCATTTAAGTAGGTAACGCAACTTTAGGTTGTTGTATCATGAAAGATGTAACCGTATGGGGTGCCATTCTCCTCATCGGGTCAATCTGCTCGGACTTCCTTTTCTAGAGATGGAAGGTATGATAGAGTATTTCCTTTGGGGAAATTTTGAAAGAGCGTATTCTCATCGGTGTAGCCTGGCCTTATGCGAATGGTCCTTTGCATCTTGGGCATATTGCCGGAGCCTACTTGCCTGCGGATATCTTTGCTCGTTATCATCGTCTTAAGGGCAACGAGGTGCTGATGGTCTCGGGTAGTGACCAGCATGGAACGCCAATTTTAATTCGTGCTGGCCAGGAATCCAGGTCTCCACAAGAGATAGTGTCCAAATATCACCAACAATTCCTGGATTGCTGGCAAAAGTTGGGCATTTCTTTTGATTTATTTACTACCACAGGCACTCAAAACCACGCTCAAGTTGTGCATGATATTTTCCTGACCCTGCTCAATAAGGGTTATCTTTATAAGGATAGAGCACTCCAGGCTTACTGCCCTGAGTGTCGACGTTTTCTTCCTGACCGCTATCTGGAAGGGGTGTGTCCTTACTGTGGTTTTTCTGAGGCGAGGGGGGATGAGTGTGACCATTGTGGACGGCCGTTAAATCCATCGGAGCTCAAGGATTTACATTGTGTTCTTTGTGGCAGTTCACCGCGGTTCGAATCTTCAGAGCATTTCTTTCTACGCCTCAGCGCTTTTCAGGATAGGTTGAAGGAATGGGTAGCAACTCAATCTCACTGGCGGAAAAATGTGGCTGGCACTACATGGAAATTTTTGAATGAAGGGTTAAAGGATAGGGCAATAACTCGCGACATGAATTGGGGGGTAAGCGTGCCACAATCAGGATTCGAGGAAAAGCGAATCTATGTCTGGTTTGAGGCAGTTATTGGCTATTTGTCGGCAAGTAAAGAATGGGCAAAACTACACCATGATGAGCAAGCATGGAAGTGTTTCTGGGAGGGAGACGCAAAAAGTTTTTATTTTGTAGGTAAAGATAACATCTTTTTTCACACCATCGTGTGGCCAGCGATGCTGATGGGCTATGGTGGGTTAAATCTACCTTATGATGTTCCCGCTAACGAATTTTTGACTATAGAAGGCAAACGACTTTCTACCAGCCGTAACTGGGCGGTTTGGCTTCCTGATTATCTGGAGCGGTATGACCCTGACTCATTGCGGTATATTTTATCAGTGAATATGCCGGATACCGCGGATAGTGATTTTTCCTGGCGTGAGTTCGTTCGGCGAAATAATAATGAACTGGTAGCTACCTATGGTAATCTGGTTCATCGTGTTCTCAGCTTCGCTTATCGCAATTTTGATGGAGCGGTGCCCTCGCCAGGTGAACTTGACTCACAGAGCGAGGCATTGTTTCATAAAATGGAGATAATGCTCAATGAGGTAGGTAAGTTGCTTTACCACTGTAAATTCAAGGAGGCGATTAAAGAGGCTATGTCTTTGGCCCAGGAGACAAATCGTTATCTTGACGACCAAGCCCCGTGGAGAACGATTAAGGAGAACCGCCAGGCTTCAGCCAGGTCTATTTATACTGCAATATCGAGTCTATCAGCGTTGAAAACTGCTCTTTATCCCTTTCTCCCCTTCAGTTCTGAAAAGCTTCACTCTCTTCTTGGTTTTGAAGGAAGCCTCATTGATAACGGTTGGAGATTTCAGTTGCCAGCGGAGGGACAAAAACTGTGCCAACCACAGCCACTATTTAGCAAGTTGGATGAGGATGTTGCTGACCGGGAAAGTAGTCAACTTGGCTCAATATGCAACTGGTGAGATAAATGGAGCTTGATAGTATTTATGAACCTATCCGGGAAGACCTGCAGAAGGTGGAGGAGAGTTTAGTCGCAGTTGCCGATGTTGATATGCCCATTCTAAAGGAACTACTGAACTATATAGTCAAAACCAGTGGTAAGAGGATTCGTCCTGCCCTTACTCTATTTAGCGGGAAGTTTTATAACTACGATTTGGGACTTTTGCTTCCCGTAGCCACGGCGATAGAGCTGCTACACACCGCTACGTTGGTTCATGATGATGTTGTGGATAATTCGCCACAGCGACGTGGTAAAGTAACACTGAACAAATTATGGGGTGATACAAGTGCGGTATTGGTGGGAGATTATCTGTTAGGTAAATGTGCTGAAT
>Ga0100393_10006277_pt1 | contig 10610 bp, 8 predicted proteins | sample CryGeymeta201517_FD_81546 | JGI IMG/M metagenome (GOLD analysis project Ga0100393, IMG submission 81546) | Groundwater microbial communities from Crystal Geyser aquifers in Utah, USA - Crystal Geyser metaG 2015-17 | ecosystem: Environmental > Aquatic > Deep subsurface > Groundwater | place: USA... | reverse complement strand
TCTGGGCGATTATTTCGGCTCGGGTGTTGGTTACTGCACGCCGTTGGCTATGAGGTAGGAGTCGATGGCGGGACCAGCGGAAGGATTGGCCATCCATTCCGCATTCGACCGGTACACCTTGGCGGCGTCCACAATGACCTTGCGGACTTCAGGGTCTGGGGGCATTGGGATCTTGCCAATCATCAGGGTTTCTAGCAGGGATTTCTGCACCAAGGGGTCGACCGTGGTGTTCGTGAGCGCCGCCCGCATACCGACCTCGACCGCTGGTAATGGTCCTCTGGCTTCTCGAAGAATCGGAATCGCATACCAGGGGATATCGCGTTCACTGGCAAAATGCGGCAGGCCCGCTTCGATCGCCTGCGCGGCCTTCTCCCAGTTTTCATCGACGTAGTACGCAAATGCAACGTGTCGGTAGGATCGACCGCCGTCCGGTTCGTACGCGATAACTGGTTCCCACAGGGTGATGGCGTTCTCCCACCTATGTACCTGCGAAAACGTGAGTGCCGCGCCAATCAACGCTGCGGCGAGCGAGACAAAAATCGCGGCTCGCCTACTGTTGATCATGCCGACGGCCATCAGAATGACCCCGAACGTCGGCAAATACAGATAAGTGTCCGCGGCGAGTCGCGGCAAATGTACTAGGTTTGAGTAAGGCAGAAAGGTCACGGTTAAGAGAGCCGTCCCCGTCAGGACCAGCGGCTTCTGCCTCCTCCACGCCCAGAACCCTACACCCAACACCAAAACGATGATGGCTAGGCCTGGCAAGCCATCCACGACGGTGCTCTGTGGGCTGTAGAAATAACTTGGATGCAGTTCGAGCGGAAATCCGATGCTTGTGGCTGAGAGCTGAACCGCGCGGCCCATGCGAAAAAGCAACTCAGCGATAGGACTCAAGGGACTGGCTCTTCGCTCTGCCACGCCCTCGTGCATCGAAGATGCCCATGCCATGTAGGGAAGCGATGCTGCCAAAAGGACCGATAATCCAGCGCTCCAGGTCTTGTGCTTTTTGATGCTGGATAGGCCCTCTTGAGCAAGCAATACGGCCATGAGGACCCAGGGCAGAATCGCTCCGTCGGGTCGCGACCCAATGGCCAACAGGAAGAAACAAACGAGGTCCGCCACCGCGCCAATGCTTGCGTGATCGTGGCGTACTCGCTCCTGAAGGAGCAACGCTCCTAAAATCGCGGTCGCCGATAGGAGGGTTTTTGTATTGGTGAGCCAAGCGACTGATTCCACAAGTACAGGGTGGAAGGCCCAGGCTGCCGTGAGGCCTAAAGGAATCACAGAGTTATAGTGCGGGCAAGATGCCCGTGTACCAGAATCACATCGCGATGCCTGTGTGCCGGCGAGCCAAGATCTGGCTAATCGCCACACCAGCCATGTGTTGAGGAGGTGAATGCCAATATGTATTCGGTGAAGGGCTTGGAAGTAGCCGTTCTCGCCAAAGATGGAACGCAGAAATGCGTAGAGTGCCGTCGGAATCGGGATCGGATATCCGATCGCGGGATTCACTAAGCGGTCCCACCACGAGGCGCCCCACCAATCGATGATTTCTGGGCGAAAGACGACGAAACTTGTGTCGTCCCAGGTTGGAATGGTGCTGTAACTTGCGGCTGGGAAGTAGACCCCAATCAGGACGACGGCGATTATGGCGAACCCTACGGCGGACAACTTGGCAGTTCGTCGTGGATCGCGATGCGGGCAGCCTGCCCGCATACCGGTGGCAGAATCGGCGTCAGAATCGCCATGCGGGCCGGAGGCCCGCTGACCGGGGTCTGAACCAGAAGTCATGCGGTAAACCACTCGACGGTGTGTTTCAGGCCTTCCTGATACGTGACTGTCGGATCGTATTGGATCAGCTTTCGGGCCCGGGAGATGTCGGCGAGCGAGTCTTTGACGTCGCCAACGCGTGGGGGACCAAAGATGGCGGGGCGGTCGATGCCCATATGCTGCGTGATGATTCGGTACAAATCGTTGAGCGAGATGCGCTCGCCGCACGCGATATTCATGACCTGGCCGGCGGCGGTCTCGGCATGTTCGCAGGCTTTGAGGTTGGCCTGAACTGCATTGGCCACGTACGTGAAGTCACGGGTGTGCTCGCCGTCGCCGTTCATCACGGGCGTTCCGCCGGCCTTCAGGATTTCGATGAATTTGGGGATTACCGCTGCGTAGGGACCATTCGGATCCTGGCGAGGCCCAAAGATGTTGAAGTATCGCAGCGCGACGGTGTTCAGGCCGTAGAGCCCTGCAAATACGCTGCAGTATTGTTCGCAGGCCGACTTGTTGACCGCATAGGGGCTGAGCGGGCGAGGAGGCATGTCTTCTTGTTTAGGCAGCGTTGGGGTGTCGCCGTAGGCCGCGCTGCTCGCCGCAAAAACGAAGCTCTTTACGCCGGCATCACGGGCCGCAATCAGCATGTTCAGCGTGCCGGTTGTGTTGACTTCATGCGAGGTCAGCGGATCTTCGATCGATCTTGGCACCGAGCCCAGAGCGGCCTGATGGGTGACGTAGTCCATGCCTTCGCAGGCTTTCTTGCACGCATCGGCATCACGGATATCGCCTTCCATGAACTCAAAATCTTTCAGGAAGGGCGCGATATTATGGCGGTGGCCGGTCGCAAAATTATCAAACCCACGGACCTCGTGGCCTTGTTTGATAAGAGTCTCGACGATGTGACTTCCGATAAAACCGGCAGCGCCGGTGACAAGGTATTTCATCTGTTTTCCGAATCTAAAGAGAGTACTGAACCAGTCATATGAAGCGTCTTTCCATTGGTGGAAAGTACGCGCCACTGCGTTTGTTTCGCCTGCGTGTTGGCTTCAAACACCACACGCGAGGGCAAAAAGACAGGCCGTTTGAACGACACATCAAGGATATAGCCTGAATCAGGCATATCCGTATCGAGCTCCGCGGCCATTCGGGCAACGGTCCACATTCCGGTGGCAATGGCCCGCTTGAACCCAAAAAGCTTGGCCACCGAGGCATGCAGATGAATCGGGTTGTAATCACCCGAAACCGAAGCATATTTTCGCCCAATATCTTCGGAAGCAAATATCGTCGATGAGCGAGTGTGTACGCCGCTTTCGCGCATGTTGCCTGAAGGCTTCGACGAAGAACCCAACTTTTTCCCGGGTCTCAACACGGTCGTGATCTGGTCCCAGACCAGCACTCCATCGCGCGTAAACTCGGTGATCAGGTCAAACTCGATGCCCTTATTGGCTTCGCGCTGTCCGTCGATTCGCACCGTGACATCCCAGGAGTCGTCCAGCTTCATTGGCTCGATGACCCGAATCTTGTTGGCCACGTGGACCAGGCCCAGTGCGGGATGCGGGAAATCGTCCCTCGAGATCAAACGCGCGTGCAGGGCGCCGATCAACACATGGGGATAGGTCGGCGGCATGCGGCCGTCGTCGACGGCTCCGGCGACTTTCAAGAATGCTCGAAGGTGGCTGCGGTCGATCCGCACACCCTGAACGGACTCTTCGATGTGCCCGACTTCACCGCCCTTTTTTCGTGAAAAAAGGATTTTGGCGTAGGCGGAGCCGTATGTGGGCAGTTCACTCATTTTTTCACCAAGGCTTTTCGTTGCGCCAGGCGTCGGGCCACAACGAGCCGCGATTTCCTGGGATTTCGACGCCATAAGGGTCGGTCACAAAATTGTTCATGTCGCTGAAGGCGCGCTCGGCGTTGATTCTTCCCTCGCGATTTCGCATGGGTTGGATTTTTCCGTTCAGGCGCAAAGACACGACCTCGTGCGGACCGGGTCGCAGGTCGACCAGCGCTCCTTTGCGAGTCGCATTCATCAGCTGTTCTTCGTTTCCGATGGGGTCGGCGACCGTCTTGGCTTTTAGGGTCCAAAACAGCAACGAAGTTGGTTTTTGGTTTGGAAACGCGCTCTGCAGCAGGTCTTCTTCGCCGTAAAACGATTTGCCGATATCGTTCTGATTCACCGGGCCGGCCATCAAACAAATGCCCGCCAGCAAATCGCAATCATCGGGCAGATCGACCACCCCCATCAGCTCAGCCACCAAGGCGCCACGGGCCGAGGCGGCACCAAAGGCGCGCACGGCCTGAACCCAATCGATTCCGGCTTCTTTGATCGCTTCTTGGTCAAGACCGCCCATGTAGATTCGCTGTCCGGCCAGCGCGAAGGCCTTTTTGCCGCGAGCCGCATTACGAGACAGGGCCTTGCCCGTGGGCAGGTCAGCCCAGAGCGGGATGTTGGCAATCACCTTGTCGGTGACCGAGTCCAGATGTGCACGAACTTCCCTGATGCGGTCTTTGCCGTTGGGCGTCAGCACGTCGATGCGTTCCAAGAGCAGCAGGCGTTTTGCGATTTCGCGGTCCACGCCGGTCCAGTGGATGAACGCGTTATAACCCGCCCGCCCCGCCATCACCGTCAGTTCATCCGGCACGTCCATGTCTTGACGAATCTGGTAGGCGTCCGGGGCCTTTTCTTCCTGATTCACGCCGGGTTGAATGCGCTCGCTGCGAAACGCCAGAAGGTTTGCGCCCAGGCGTCGCAACGTGTTTGCGGTAATTCTGACCCGGCTGCCGGTCGCGACTTCCCCAACCTGCGCCACGGTCGCCACTCGCCAGCCTTTGACGCGGTCTTCGGCTGACAGACCAATGAGCTCTTCCAGTTTGCGCATGGCCTTCTGGTTGGTTCGTGCATGCTCACCTGCGAAAGGCCGCATGAACACTTGAGCCTGCTGGCGCCCAGCCGAGGCGATCACCGCGGCACGTTCCATCTGGTCGGCCAAAATGCCGATATGGAGCTGCTGCAGGTACCCGATCGTTGGGATGTCATCGACGTGTTGAATGCGTTTGCGCAAACCACGGATCGCCACAGTCGCGAGGCTGACGACGGGCTTATGCCCGATGAAGGTCAGCAGCATCGTGAAAGGCGTGCGATAGGGGCGCGACAACACGATATGGGTGTGCGTTGCGTTGTCGAGGACCGGGGCTTCGTTTCCCTTCAGTTGGCGCAGGATATCAGCGGCCAGCCGTGAATCCGAAGGTCCAAGAATGATGTCTTTATGACCGACATAATTGGTCGATTGGCGTGCCGTCAGAATTCCCAGCGAGACTTCTTCGAAGAGCGCTTGTTCGGTGGGGACAACGGCATCCTTCACAAATGCTTTGGGTCGCTCCAGGGCGAGCAATTGAAGCGCCTGTTGAGCCATCTTTTCGGTCATCGACAAGCGAGTACGAAATCCAACGGGTGACGTTGTGTCCAAAGAAGCTGGCAGGTCGTAGCGACCCTTTTTGGCTCCGTCTGCGGGGAACTCGGCGTTTCTTTTGGCGCGTTGTTCCTCGGGTGGCGGCGAAATTGCCACGACATCAACCTGTTTTTGCTCGACTCCCACAACCACCTCTCTAAATGACAGGTCCGCCTTCTACAACAAAGCAGATCTCTTGTCAGTCAGCAGCGTGCAGCTTGCGGTGGGTGGTGAGCGGTTTCCGGGCGAATCACAATGCCCGGCTGGAATCACAGGTCAGATTTCTGAGTGATCGAGGGTCACGCCGACTTTAGAGCTCTCGGATTTCTGAGGGATAGTTCGGCTTTTTAATTCATAAGCTGCTCACTTTCAACGGCTTAGGATGTTTGTTTCAGCGTGGCATAGAGCGTGAAGTGCCTAATAGCACTTGAAAGATAATTGAGGTGCCAAATGAAATTGCTGATGACCAAAATTGCCCTGATGACTGTGTGTTTAACGATGAGTGCCTGCGTGTTTTCCGACTCGCCCGGGAAACCGGGAGTCTTGACCAAAGAGGCTGCCGCCAAGATCAGCAATCCGGGCGAGGACCTTTGTGACGTCTATAATTGGTATGGGGACGGTGAGTGCGACACGTTTTGCGAAAACGCCGACCCGGACTGCGAGACCCAGTGTGATGAGGTCCCTGTTTGTACCCGAGGATACGAGACGATTGCCTGCCAGCCCGGCATCGAATGTTACGAAGTCAGTCTTTGTGGCACCACCATTTATTGCCAGCCAGATGTAGACTGTTTGTCACTTCTGTCGCAGCCCTATCCCGAGTGTCCAGAGGGCTACGACATTGTTGACGAATGCGTTCCCGATGGTGGCGATTGTCTTACCAGCGGGGGCTTCTGTGGGCTTCCTGAGACCATTTGTCAGGCTAGTCGTTGTGAGGATGCGGCGCCGGTATGTCCGGAAGGCACGCATCCGGCTCAGGAGTGGGCTGGTTGCGGCGAGCCGAACCCCTGCATTCCAGACATCGATTGTAACGGCTACCCAACGTGCGCCGACGGCATGGTCGAGGTCGAGTCCTGTGACGACGCCCAGGATGTTTATTGCGTCGAAGAGACTTTGTGCGGAACGACGATCAGCTGTGCCGAACTTCATATCTGCGATCTTGGCATCGGCTGCCCCGCAAATTACATCGAGGTTGAGTCATGTCCCGCCGACACCAATTGTTATGAAGAAACTTCGTGCGGCGGAACCGTCATGTGCATGGAAGTCACCGAGGATTGCCTCGCCTACCCGATTTGTCTGCCCGGCACCAAAGAAGTTCCTGCCTGCGAGCCGAACGCGACGTGCACCAGCGCCACCATGTGTGGTGTGACGATCATTTGCCAAGGCGGCATCTGACATTAGGTACGCAGGCCCTTTTATGCGACAGCCTCATCCTGCCCGCCTTTTTTTGTCGACGCCCGACCCAGTTTTCTGAGTGATCGAAGCTCAGGACCCTCGATTCTCTCACGAATTTCTGACACACCATTAACCCGCATCTTAATCTTGTCGTTTTTTTACAACGGCTTATGGGTGATGTCTGAGTCTGGCACGAACCGTGTACTAAGATTAAACCAAGATTTAGTTCGAATAGAGGTGCCCCAATGAAACTCCTGCTGACCAAAATTGCCCTGATGACTGCATGTTTAATGATGAGTGCCTGTGTGTTTTCGGATTCGCCCGAAAAATCAGGGGCGTTGACCAAAGACGACGCCAGGAAGATCACCAATCCAGGCGAGGACCTTTGCGACGTCCATAATTGGTATGGAGATGGTGAGTGCGACATGTTCTGTGAAACCGCCGACCCGGATTGCGATATCCAGTGTGATGCTGTGCCGGTCTGTGGCGACGGTTTCTATGAAGTGGAAGCTTGTCAGTCCGAAAGCGAATGCATCGAGACCAGCCTGTGTGGCTCGACGATTCTGTGCCAGGCCGAAGAGACTTACTGTTTAGCGGAGGCTTCTCGACCCTACACAGACTGCATCGCAGGCTACGAAGTGGTCGACGAGTGTGTCCCAGGTGAGGGCGAGTGTTATGTGAACACTGGTTTTTGCGGGGCTGAGGACATCATCTGCCAGGCTACATCCACCTGCCAAGAATATGTCCCGGCGTGTCCAGACGGCATGATCGAGTCCTCCAGTTGTTCAAACCAGCCAGATGATTGTTTTGAGCAGAGCATTTGCGGTCACGCGATCTATTGCACACCAGACATCGACTGCGATGCCTACCCGGTTTGCCCGCAGGGCATGGTCGAGGTTGAAGAAGGCTGCAACGACGCGACGGATATTCAGTGTTTCGAAGAGACCTTATGTGGCACTACGATAAGTTGCCGTGCGATTGATGTTTGTGATTTTGAATTGAGCTGTGGTGAAGGGTATTTCGAAGTCGAATCATGTCCGACGGACGCAAATTGCTACGAGGATACCGTCTGCGGGCAGACCATCTCATGTTTGGAAGGTTATCTGAATTGCCTCGCTTATCCGGCATGTCCTCCTGATACCAGAGAAGTTCCGGTCTGCGATCCAAACTCGATGTGCACCAGCGCCACCATGTGTGGGGTGACAATCATTTGCCAGGGCGGCATCTGACGGTGAGCGATGAGAATCCGACCTCGATACCGTCCCAGTTTTCTGAGTGATCAAGGCCTAAGCCCATCGATTCGCCCACGAAATTCTGACACCCCACGGACACGCGCTATGCGTGTTTCGTTGTTTTTCAATGGCTTAAGGGCGACATCTGCAGCTGGCATGAACCGTGCGACAAGTTAAAGTCAGATGAAGACCGATTGGAGGTGCCCAATGAAAACCATGCTGACCAAAATTGCGATATTGACTGGATGTTTGACCCTGAGCGCATGTGTTTTTTCGGATTCAGCCGAGAAGCCCGGGGCGTTGACCAAAGAAGACGCCAAAAAGATCACGAATCCCGGCGAGGACCTCTGCGACGTCTACAATTGGTATGGGGACGGTCAGTGCGACACTTTCTGCGAAAACGCCGATCCTGACTGCGGACAATGCAATGGCTACCCGGTCTGTCCAGACGGGTTCTCCGAGGTTGAAGATTGTGTCGGCGACGTCTGTCTCGCGACCTCGCTGTGCGGAATCACCATTCAGTGTGAAGAGATTGGAGTGTGTCTGGCCGGTCCTCCTCAGGAGATATGTCCAGAGGGGTATGAAATGGTCGATTCATGCGCGACCGACGACTGTTACGAAATCAGCTCCTATTGTGGCGGTCGTCCGATGTTCTGTCAGGCGCTGGACACCTGCGCCGCCTACCCGAGTTGCCCACCGGACACGTACGAGGTTGAGGCCTGTTACGATGGGGACCAAGACTGTTTCGATCAGACCCTGTGCGGTTCTACGATTCACTGCACCCCGCAAGTCTTCAACTGCGACGCCTATCCGGTCTGTCCAGAGGGAATGGTTGAGGTCGAAGTCTGCCAGGATGACAGGCCGTGTCCGACCGCGACGTTATGCGGCTACACGATCTCATGCCAAACGGGCGAGCAATGCGACCAAGCACCCGAGTGCCCGCAAGGCTACTACCTGGTCGAAAAATGTCCGTCGGAAACAAGCTGCTACGAAGAGGTTATCTGCAACACCACGATTGCGTGTATGGAAGGCTCCATCGACTGTTTTGCGCCGCCGATGTGTCCCGTTGGAACCACGGAAGTGCCAGCATGTGATCCAAATCGACCATGCCAGGAACACATCGAATGTGGAATGCGGCTCTATTGCGAAGATTTTGTTCGTTAATGTCCGTTAATGTTTGAGTTTTTTTAAATGAAGGTGCCGGTCATGAAAATCTTTTTGTCGAAAATCGTCTTTTTTGCCGCGGGCTTGACCTTGAGTGCCTGCGGTTCGGATTCCTCAAAGCCTAGCGAGGCTGAATGCGACGCGGTTCCTGTTTGCGACAGCTCCTCGTATGAGGTCGAAGCTTGCGATACGACGCAGCCAATATGCGATGCGGTCACTCTGTGTGGCACGACGATCTATTGTGAAGGTGAGTCAGATCCTGGTTGTGACCCCACTACCGAAGTGACGGAATGCGAGAACGGCTATGAATTGGTCGACGCGTGTGCGCCAGACAGGGATTGCATAGACGTCAGCGCACCTTGGTGTTCTGCGAAGTACTGCCAGGAGCCTTTGGCTCAATGTGATGCCGTTCCCGTCTGTGCAAGTGATTATCTCGAGGTGGATTCGTGCCCAACAGACACGGATTGTCAGGACGTAACGGTCTGTGGACAAACGATCTCATGCCGCAAAGACGCCCGATGCGAGAATCCAGTACAACCGATGTGCCCAGCCGACTATTATTTGATTCAGTCGTGCCCAACCGACACAAATTGCACCACGGAAATGATCTGCGGAATGTCGGTCTCGTGCATGGAAGGCACCATTGATTGTCTGATGCCACCTGAGTGCGCAGAGGGAACGACCGAGGTGTCGGTGTGCGGGGCTGATAAGCCATGCAACGAGCTCATCGAATGTGGAATCCGGCTTTACTGCGAAGACAACGCCATTTAGGTCGTTTAGTCGCAATGCCAGGCTGGAGCCTGGCGGACCGGGACACGTTGGCACCCAATCAGTTTCGACGAGTCACGGTGCCGCGGTCGCCATCGATGGTGATTAAATCGCCGGTTTGGATCAGGTCACAAATGCCCGGAACGCTGACCACCGCTGGAATATGGAATTCGCGCGCAACAATTGCTGCGTGACTCAGCGGTCCTCCCAATCCCATCACAACGCCGCTTGCTCCAACAAAGAGCGGCGTCCAGCCGACGTCTGCATAGGGGACGACCAGGATTTCCCCGGGTTGCATCACCGCGTCTTTAGAAGACGTAATCACCCGGGCTCGTCCTGTGACTCTTCCCGAACTCGCCGGCAGTCCAGTGAAGTGCTGGTCCTTTCCAGAGGTGGCTGGTTCTTCTGGAACACGGTCTCCCGCGATTCGCTCTTCGCCGCGCATCACGAAGGTTGCGGGGGGATCTGGCATTTCTTCAAAGGCCTCGAACACCGCACGCCGCACGATCACGCGGCGTTTGAAGCCGCGACCGACGGTGACGTCGTTTAGCCAGGCCTGAACTTCGGGTTTTTTCAGGAAAAACACGTCTTCGGCTTTGTGCAGCACACCGGTTTGAACCATGCGTCGGCCGCATTCCAGAAGGAAATGGCGATACATATCCAAAGCGTCCACAACCCGGGCTCGCGTCGATTCTCTCATCCGGGCGTTTAGCCGAGTCACCTGCAAAACAGCGCGGAAAACCGAGCTGACACCAGGCGCGAAGGCTCGATCGATCAGTTCCGACGCGCTCTTGGTGTTGTCTTCGCGGCCTCGCGCGACTTCACGCGGGGA
>Ga0100393_10006268_pt1 | contig 10620 bp, 10 predicted proteins | sample CryGeymeta201517_FD_81546 | JGI IMG/M metagenome (GOLD analysis project Ga0100393, IMG submission 81546) | Groundwater microbial communities from Crystal Geyser aquifers in Utah, USA - Crystal Geyser metaG 2015-17 | ecosystem: Environmental > Aquatic > Deep subsurface > Groundwater | place... | reverse complement strand
CGTCGGGGCGAAGCTCTCTCTGAGAGGCCAGGAACATCTGTTCGACAATGTATGACTTGGGCGATGTCTCACTAACCCAATAACTGGGACGATCTGAATAGCTAACAACTAAGTCAACTTTTTGGAGAGAAAGTTTCTTCAAAGCTTCTTCTACTGTCGGGTATTCGATGAATTCAATGAATCGTTGCTTGTGGAAAAGCTCCTGATCGAGGCTCTGCTCCATGGCCACTTCGGCAACTTTATACATCGGCTTTTCGCCAGAATTGAACATATAACCAAACCCCAGCACAACTAGAAATGGAAAAAGAAACGCCCACCCCAATGAAGAACGGTCTCGAACAAATTCTAGATTTCTCGCCTGAAAAACAGCCCAAATTCTTTTCATGATCTGAGCTCCACACCTGTTAAGTCAATAAAGAGATCCTCCAAGGTGGCGTTGCTAACTTTAAGGGTGTCCAATTTTACATTCGCTTCGATGAGCTTCTCTAGTGTCCCAGGGGTGTCGTCCGTTAGAACTCGAAGAGTATCTCCCTCAATGTGGGTTTCCCATTTCCAGTCGAACTTAGGCCTTACAGCAGGATCAAACTTCACCTCCACCCAAACTCCTGGAAATCGCCTCCTTACGAGTTCCTCTGGCGTTCCTCGTGCGATGATTCGGCCTTCATTCATGATGGCAATGTCATCGCAAAGCGCGTGAGCTTCATCCATATAGTGAGTCGTGAGAATGATCGTTTTGCCCTTTGCTTTGATCGACTCTACCAAGGACCAGAAGTTTCTTCTCGCCGCCGGATCCAATCCGGTTGTCGGCTCATCCAGGAAAATCAACTGAGGATCATTAATAAGGGCTAAAGCTAATAAAACCCGTTGGCGTTGCCCGCCGGAAAGCTTTTTCGTATCACGATCTCTCAGATCTTCTAATGAACAAAGTTTTATGATTTCTTCTTTGGGCATGGTCCTTTCGTAAAAGGAAGAAAACAAATCAATGGTTTCTTCTACCTTGATAAAGTCCTGCAGAGCTGTTGATTGAAACTGAATCCCGACTTGTTCCCGGAATCTCTTCCCGATCGGCGTCCCTTTATAGAGGATTTCACCCTTTGTCGCGTCGATGATGCCCTCGATCATCTCAATCGTTGTCGACTTGCCCGCTCCGTTAGGTCCCAGCAAACCAAAACAAATTCCCTCTGGAACCTCAAAATCCACACCTCGCACAGCATGCACTCCGCCTTTGTAAATTTTCTCTAAAGACTTCACTTCCAGAATCTTCGACATGACGAGAGCTTAGCACCATTCTCATTCACTCGCAATCTCCGTCTTGATTACTCAAAACTTAACTTTAGTCACCCCCAAGCGGCTCCGATAGAGGACCCATCTGCAAAAGATCATAAGGAGAATCAACAATGTCTGAATCTTGGCAAGCGCAAGTATACGTAAAATGGAATAAGAAATGGCCAACTAAGTGGGCTGAAAGCAAGAGCTGGGATTGGCTGAAAGAGTGGCCTGAAGTCAAGACAGCATGGTCAAGCATGGGCGAGTGGGACATGGTGCTATGGGTGAATGCCTCAAGTCCAGAAGGTCTTGAGAAATTTGTTTGCGAAAAGCTCTGGAGTACAGACTGGGTAGAAAAAACCGAAACACACTGGGCTCGCGAAGTCTGGAAAGCTGCTTAAAAGCTAAGCAAAAATTTTATAAAGTATCGAAGGCTCTTGTGTTCCAAAGACTCAAGAGCCTTTTTACTTTTGGATTCTGATCAAGCTCCGCCGCTCTTTTGATGCGATTACTTAGAGGGAGATTGGCCTCTCGAATGGCGGTAAGAAGCGTCTCGCGGATAAACAAGCCCTCTCCATCCATAACATTACCACGGTCTAAGAATGCGGCTTCTAAGGATCTTCGCCATCTTTTCGAATTTGATGGCTGCATACGAATGATTCTGCGAATCGTCTCCACCGCACCATCTCTAACAAGTAACGAGGTGTCTGAGCGCAGTGTCTGCTCAATTAGTTTTTGAGCAGCGTTTTGAAACTCTCTGACCTGGATTCTCGAAGCCTTGATTTTAGCTTCAGGATTAAAGAGCTGACTCAAACCACCAAGAAGCGCCATTCGATCCTGCCAAGCGTAACTAAGCCCTCGCTCTTTCTTTGCACGATCCAAAGTTTCTTTTGAAAACTGCTCTTTCGACATCTCTATCAACTTCGCTGGCTGACTTTCCGCAAGAGAAAGATACGATGGCAGCATCCAAGATTTCTGATTGCTAAAACTTCTTTCATTAATTTTCGTTGATGCCAAAGCTGGAACGGCAAATACTACCATCAAAATACAAATGCGAATCATGGGTTTTCTTCCTTACTACTCAACACTTTTTCAAATTCTGCCAGGAGCTCATCGCCCTCTTCGCCTAGTTCGGCATAGGCTTCGGCTGTATCTTCGCCAACCTTAAGATCGGCATCATCAACATGCGGTGATGGTGCTGATGCCACAAGCTCTGGCTCATTCACATCATCGTCATCCTCAGAGAAGACAGTCGCCTCTGCTGCTGGCTCCTTGGGGGACGCCTTGAAGACCTGGGTTTCCTCGACCTCTTCTTGCTCCGCGGGCACCAAAAGATGCTCATCACTATTTTCTTCATCCGAGGCTAAAAGGTCTTCAAGACTATCGAGTCCTTCACCATTCCCATCGCCATCTTCGTCGTCAATGCTATCGCCCATCTCCGCAAAGAGGCTTGCGATATCATCGTCTGTAATCTGGGGTTGCCCTGTCTCCATCTCAGCAATTCGAGCTTTTAGTTTCTCGAGTTCTTCTTTATAGGTTTTTACGAGAGCCAACTCGTCTTCAAACGCCTGGTAATCTTCAAGCTTGGTCTTTAATTCAATCACTTCTCTGGCTAATTTCTCGTCGGTGACGGCTCCGCCAGCCATAACCTCATCTGCAGACGCCCCATCAGCTTCGCCAGCAACAACACTAGCTGCCTCAGCTTTCATCTTCTTAACCTGAGCATTTAGCTCCGTGATTTCCTTATTCAATTCAGCAGTGGCCTGTTTGATAGCAACTTTAATATAATCTTCGCTTGGCTTATCGGAGGCAGCGTTAGTTTTGGGCAGAACTTCTCCGCCTAACTCCTCATCATCTGATCTAGCCGTTTTTCCAGGCACCGCAGCCAACTCAGACTCAAGCTCAGCTCCAGGCTCTTCCTCAGCTTCCTGACTTGCTAACTTTTTCTTGATAGGTCGAGCAGAAACATCGTGTCCCAAGAGTGAGTAACTAGGGTCCAATCGATCGCGCAACTCTTCCAGGCGAATGATTTCTTCGTGAAGTTCAGCTGCTAGTTGTTCTGGATCTTGAATCCGTTCGCCAGGCCCAAGTTCTCTACTCCAGAGCCTTCTTAAAACCATGAGGACTCCAACGAATATGGCGAGACCGAACATAAACACGAGAGCTCCTACAATGAGAGACATATGCGGCTTTAGAATTTCGGCTAACGGCGTCATGTACCTACTATTTTACAGGTTTTTTGGGAGGATAAACAAGTCAACAAACAAAGAATAGAGACAAAGTTTTGTTGTTAGTTTATTAATTCTTCAATAAGATCAAAGTAGTCAAATTCTGGCGTGGCATCAGGCGCCCCCATTTGTCCGAATATACTTGGTTTTGACAAACGCGAGAGGTCCCATAGTTAAATGGATATAACAACTCTTTCCTAAAGAGTAGTTGTAGGTTCGATTCCTGCTGGGACTGCCATATAAAGCCCTACATCAAACCTCTTTCAGAGATAAGCGATTTTCTGAATAGAGTTTTATCGCATCTTTTATGACTTCGAAGGCTTCTTGGTGTCCTAGAAAACTTTCGATCTTCACAATTTTCTTTTCAAGAATTTTGTAGTCTTCAAAGAAGCGATGAATCTCAGAGAGTCTATGCGGTGGAAGCTCTGAGATATCACGATAATGCGCAAACTCGGGATCATCTGCGTGGACTGCGATGATTTTATCATCCGCCTCGCCTTGGTCTATCATTTTCATAACGCCGATGGGACGTGCTCGCATAAGAGCCAGGGGAACCACAACTTCTTGGCCGAGAACCAAGATATCCAGAGGGTCGCGATCATCGCAATAGGTTTGCGGAATAAAACCGTAGTTGGCCGGGTAATGAACTGAGCTATAGAGTACTCGATCTACCTTGATCAACCCCGAAGCTTTATCAATCTCATACTTGACCTTAGATCCTTTGGGAATTTCCACCAAAGCTACAACATATTCTGGTGCATCTTCACCATAACTAACATCATGCCAAGGGTTCATGATTTACCTCTTTTGCTAACTGTAAGTCGCGTAAACTTTGCATTCAAGTTAAGACTATCGCGAACTGTCGAGCGTGTATATTTGTAATTTTCGATACTTTTACAAAGCCGTTGCCCATGCTAAGAAATTCGTTGTGGCACGGACTATGAACAACTTTGGGCGAGTATTCTTTGCGAGCTTCAAAGCACTTTGCCTTTTCACACTTCCCTACTCGTCCGGCCTCAAGGCCCTTCCTAATTCGGAGTTCAATAATTTGACCATAGTGGTCAACGCCCCGTTCAATACACCTAGCGATGCCCAAATATTTCTCACAGGTAATTTCCTAAACTGTAACTGGAGACCAAACTGTCTCCTCCTAAAAGCAGTCGGCAATGGTACTCACTCCACCTCCATCAAACTAAAGTCTGGTAGCTACCAACTCAAAATGACTCGTGGTAGCTGGAGAACTGAAGCCTCCGCATCGAACGGAGCCGTCCTGAACAATCAAATCTTAGACGTCGATGGCGACACCGAACAGACTGTTGTTTTCGACGTCGTGAATTGGGCTGACCTTGGGCCCCTCAAGCAGACGGGCAGAATCCAAGAATTCACAAATTTCTACTCACCTGAGTTGGCCAATGAAAGAAAGCTCTCCGTCTGGCTTCCTCCGTCTTACTCCCATAGTTCTGGCGAACATTTCCCGGTGATCTACGCCCATGATGGCCAAAATTTATTTGACCCCAAAAAAAGTAGCTATGGAGTCGATTGGTCGATTGATGAAATCATGACCAAACTCATCGCAAATGGAGAAGCACCCCCGGCGATCGTCGTCGGGATACACCACCTAGAACGAGGCAGAGAATTCAATGATGCGGACCAGGGCTTGCTCTATTCTAAATTTCTCGTGGAAACTTTAAAGCCTTTTATCGACTCCAACTTTGCGACTCTCGCAGACAAAGACAACACCTTTCTTCTTGGTTCATCATTTGGAGGTGTCATCAGTGCGACTACGTTGTTTCGCTATCCGCATATCTTTTCTAAGGCTGCAGCCCTATCTATCAAAACACATGGCTTCGACAGAATGCTTTTCTCATTCATTGAAGAGCGTGTACTCCCCAGAAACGTTTCACTTTATATGGACAACGGAGCCTGGGGGATTGATAAATCTTACGTGAAGCCCAATCGAGAATTTGTGGAGAAGTTGCTAGGCCTTGACTTCCCCCAAAGCCATTTGATCCATCGTGAATTCAAATGGGCAAACCACAACGAAACCTCTTGGGCACGAAGAGCTGACATCGCCCTAAAATTTCTGTTAAACCACTGAGCTTTGCTGGGCTACTGAGCTTTGCTAGGCTACTGAGCTACTGAGTGCATCAATCAAGGCCATCGTCTCTTCACGTGGCACCTTCGGCGAATCGCCGTTCCTAAGCCAAGCCGTGTCCTTCATGGCTAAATCCATATTTTTCACAGCCATTTGAAGAGGGAATTCACAGAAGAACTTAATATCTGGCCTCTTAGAATCAATGAGCGCTACATAATGTTCTGCCCGCTCCAAGTCTCGTAGGAATTTTTCATACAACTGTTTCAGAATCGCCGACAAGACATCTTCGCTGGGTTTTGGACCTTCAAAGGAATAGCCCTCAAGAAGCGGCCAGAAGCAACGTCGCTCCTCCCAGTCCTTATGAAAATCTTTGACAATATTTACAGTTTGAAGCGCACGACCAAAAGCTTCTCCTTGCTCAAGAAGCACATCCCGATCAACCCCCTCTGGAAACGCTTTGGCCTCCAAAAAAACTTTTGAGAGAAAATGCCCCACAGTCCCCGCGACCGAAAAACAGTAATCATCAAACTCTTCCATTGATCGACAACGAGGAGTCGCACTTGCACGAATCTCAGAGCGCATTCCCTCAAACATGGGAATCAACGATTCTGGAAAAATATTCTTCAAATTTGGAGGCAACAATTCAATTTCTCTGAGCAAAGTTTTTGAAACTTTATAAAGCTCTTTTTCACTGGGAACTTTTTCGAAATATCCCGCAAACTCATCTTGAAATTCTGACTGTAAGGCCAAAACCTTTTCAAGCCTTTCGAGAGAATCAATATCCTCGCACCATGACTGAAGCGCAGCTAGAATAGACACTCGCGAGTCAACCGAAACATCAGACGCGTCTTCAAAAAGATCTAGAAACCTGCAAAACAAATACCCTAAGCAAATGGCATCTTTCTCGGGCTGCTCCAATGACTGAATACCCAAATAAAAACTTCGACTTGTCCCTTCCAGCACCGGGTACAAGATATCTGCGCTTGTGGAGTTCATGGAGAGAAGAATAGGAGCAAGACTATCTCCGATCAAGCTCTCTTCACTCCAAGATTGTGACAGCAAAGTTCGCGTGCTAGCCCTTGAATCATATGTCAGATTGCTACGAAGACCTCACCCTACAAAGCACCTCACAACTTGCTGAATTCGCGGGATCTGACGCAGAGTTTTACAACTGCCGCTTTGAAAAAATTGATTTTAGCGCCTTGCAAGACGAAGGTTTTTTTCCGGGCAAGAGATTCATTGATTGTGAGTTTCTAGGCGCCAACCTTAGCAATCAAAATCTACTCAACTCCCTTTTTCGAAGCTGCCACTTCAATCAGTCAAAGCTTCTTGGCTTGAACTGGTGTTCAGCTCGCCCTCCAGAAGACCTTAAATTTATAGACTGCCAAATGAACCTCTCAGTTTTTCAAGAACTAGATCTCGAAAAAACCTCATTCAAGGGAAGCAGCCTAAGAGAGGCAGATTTTTCACGAGCCAAGCTGCAAAAAGCCTTATTTGAAGACTGTGATTTATCCGGCGCCGTCTTTAATCAAGCCGACCTTCGAGCTGCAAGCTTTCGTGGAGCGGTGGGCTATTTTGTAGATCCAAGTATTACGCAGCTTAAAGGCGCAAAGTTTCAAATGCCCGAGGCCCTCAGCCTGCTTAGGGCTTTAGAAATTGACGTGGACTAGTCCTCGTGTCTAAAAGCTAAGGTATGAAATTTCTTAGCTATGTGAACAAAAAATCAGGCAAAAAATCATGGGGCCTTTGGGCCGAAGGCAATTTAATCTCCGATCTTTCAGGAGTCGCTTCAGACATGCGCACATTTCTCGATGAAGGCGGATTAGATCGCCTCTCTGAATTGCAGGACTATCACAAAAAGGGCGAACTTAGCCTAGATGATGTTGAGCTCCTTGCCAGCATGCCGAATCCTCCATCGATGCGCGACGGTTACGCCTTCAAACAACACGTTGAAGCGGCCAGAAGAAATCGCGGCGTGCCGATGATTCCTGAGTATTATGATTTTCCTATTTTTTACATGACCAACCACATGGCCGTAACGGGACCTGGCGATTGCAAAGTCAGAGAACGCCATCTTGAAAAGTTAGACTTCGAACTGGAAGCTGCCATTGTCATCGGCAAAGAATGCCGCAATGTCAGCGCCAAAGACGCCGATAACTACATCTTCGGCTACACTATTATGAATGACTGGTCTGCTAGAGCCATGCAAATGGAAGAAATGAAGCTCAATCTTGGCCCAGCAAAAGGCAAAGACTTCAACACCTCACTCGGCCCCTGGCTTGTGACCCGCGAAGGACTTGCAGACAAGCGCATTGCCTCCGAAGGTAAGGGCGAGCGCTATGATTTGACAATGACTGCCGTGCTTAATGGCAAAGAAATTTCTCGCGGCAACATGAAGGACATGACCTTCACTTTTGCTGAGATTGTTGAACGTGCTTCCTACGGATGCACGCTCTATCCGGGCGATGTGATTGGGTCTGGTACGGTGGGAACGGGATGTTTCCTTGAGTTGAACGGCTCGAAGATTACCGACAACCAATGGTTGCAAGTAGGCGACGAAATTACTTGCTCGATTGAAGAGCTAGGTGATCTCACAAACAGAATCGTAAAAGAAGAAATTTAATTGCTATTCATGAGGAGCCAGCAAGTATGAGCGACAATCAGAAATACACACTCTTTGGTTACTGGCGCTCCTCGGCCTCTTGGCGTATTCGCTGGGCCCTTGAACTCAAGGGCCTTAGCTATGAATACGTTCCCGTAAACCTCGTACAGTCGGAACAAAAGAGCCTCGAACATTTGGCTCGCAACCCACTAGGAAAAGTACCTGTTCTTAAAACTCCAGAAGGTGACTTGTTGACTCAAAGCTTGAGCATTCTTGAGTACCTTGAAGAAGTTCATCCGCCCGCAATTCTTTACCCCGTCTCTCCACTCGAAAGGGCAAGATGCCGCGCTCTTTGCGAAGTCATCAACGCTGACACCGCCCCCTTTCAGACGCCCTTCGTGCAAAAGAGACACTCGAGCGACGCCGCCGAACAACTCAATTGGGCACAAGAATGGATTCGCAAAGGATTCGGAGCCTTTGACAAACTCCTCCCCAATCGTGATGGCCCCTATTCCTTCGGTGAACGCCCTACCATGGCGGATCTCTTTCTGGTTCCTCAGATTTACAATGCGGTGAGGTATCAAATTCCTGTCGCAATTGAATACCCTGCCCTATGGAATATCTATGAAATCGCACTCAAGACTGAAGCTTGCATCAAAGCCTCTCCAGAAGAACAAAGTGACGCGCAACAACCTTAACGTAATTCCTAACTAGCCCTAGACAACTGCGGCTCTTCGGTAGATGATTTCGGGCATGTCGAATGATTCTACAAAGCTACAATCACAAACATTAAAAACTTTTCAATCTGGCGGAAAAAGCTACGGCTATTCTTCCCTGCCGGAACTCGAGAAACTAACGGGAGCAAAGATTTCAAAGCTTCCCGTAAGCATAAGGATCGTACTTGAGTCGGTCCTAAGAAATGCCATCGGAAGCAACGGAATCAATGACTCTCATATCAATGCTCTCGCGAAGTGGAATGCAGCTAATCCTGCCTCCGAAGAGATTCCTTTCACTGTTTCTAGGATCGTTCTCCAAGACTTCACGGGCGTTCCATTGCTTGTTGACCTTGCCGCAATGAGAAATGCGATGGAAAAACTAGGCAAAGACCCCAAAGCCATCGAGCCTCTCGTTCCCGTGGACCTCGTGATCGACCACTCGGTTCAGGTCGACTACGCCGGTTCAGAAGACGCCTTCCAAAAAAACATGGAGCGCGAGTTTGAGCGAAACAAAGAGCGCTACGAATTCCTAAAATGGGGTCAAGACGCATTTGACACCTTCAAAGTCGTCCCTCCGGGCGTTGGAATCGTTCACCAAGTCAATCTCGAATACCTTGCCAAAGGTGTACTTAGCAAAAAAGTTGATGGCCAAGAGATTGTCTATCCTGACACACTCGTTGGAACTGACTCCCACACAACCATGATCAACGGACTCGGTGTCGTTGGTTGGGGTGTTGGTGGAATCGAAGCCGAAGCAGGAATGCTTGGGCAGCCGATCTACTTTCTCACTCCAGAAGTCATCGGCGTTCACCTCACAGGTCAACTTGCCGAAGGCGTAACCGCTACCGACATGACCTTGAAACTTGTGGAGATGCTTCGTCAAGCGAAGGTTGTTGGAAAATTCGTCGAATACTTTGGTCCAGGCGCAACGGCGCTCACCCTTGCTGACCGTGCGACTGTTGCGAACATGGCTCCTGAGTATGGTGCGACCATGGGCTTCTTTGGTATCGATGACGAAACCCTGAATTACCTCACGGGCACCGGAAGAAAGCCTGAGCAAGTGGCGCTTGTGGGCGACTACTACAAGGCTCAAGGTCTCTTCGGAATTCCTCAAAACAAAGGCGATGTGGAATACACCAAAGTTCTCGAACTTGATCTCTCCACAGTAAAACCTGGAGTGGCAGGACCAAAGCGCCCCCAAGATCACATCGACCTACCTAACTTGCCTGCGAAATTTGAAAAACTTTTCTCCGTTGCAAAAACAGATGGAGGCTTTGGACTCAATGAAGCTCAGCTCAATGCGACTTTTGAAGTTCAGGGCGCAGACAAGAAGCTAGAGCAAGGAAGCGTTTTGATCGCGGCCATCACAAGCTGCACAAACACATCTAACCCAAGTGTTATGATCGCGGCCGGCCTCGTGGCCCAACGTGCGGTTGAAAAAGGCATGAAAGTTTCTAACACTGTCAAAACCTCTCTCGCACCCGGCTCACGCGTTGTCACGAACTACCTTGATACGGCTGGACTCACAGAGCCTCTCAACAAGATCGGCTTCAACCTTGTTGGTTACGGATGCACCACTTGCATCGGGAACTCAGGCCCCCTCACTCAACCTCTTGAAGACGCGCTCGTTCAAAACGATTGGGTTGGAGCTAGCGTGCTTTCTGGAAATAGAAATTTTGAAGCGAGGGTTCATCCGAACATCAAAGCTAGTTT